>Ga0265797_10000057_pt1 | contig 256395 bp, 219 predicted proteins | sample P2T30metagenome_FD_192433 | JGI IMG/M metagenome (GOLD analysis project Ga0265797, IMG submission 192433) | Plant litter microbial communities from East Loma Ridge, Irvine, California - P2 T30 | ecosystem: Environmental > Terrestrial > Plant litter > Unclassified | place: USA: California...
CCAGGCCCACTAACAACACTGAAGTTAACGGGTAGCACCACGGAGCACGTTAGCCAGGTGTCTGCCGCAGGGATACGGCAGCCAGGTTGCGCTAATGCCGCGCAACATATCAAAGTTAACATTTCGCACTGCGACGTCTCGGATAAGGCACTCCGGGGTGACGCCTTTCCACCGAACCCGGTTTTGACCTGTGTGAACACCAGGCCCACTAACAACACTGAAGTTAACGGGTGGCACCACGAAGCATGTTAGCCAGGTGTCTGCCGCAGGGATGCGGTAGCCAAAATTGCGCTAATGCCGCGCAACATATCAAAGTTAACATTTCGCGCTGCGACATCCCGGTAAGGCTCTTCCGGAAGAGGCCACGCACCGCAGCTGGCTTTGTTTTAGGCGCCGGCTTCACGAACAACACCATTTAATTAACATCGCCATAACCGATCCGCTAAATGTGATCCCGGTCGAACATTCAGCCAAATCAACTTGTATGGTAGTACGCAGACGCGTATTTTTTCACCATTGCTTGTTGATAAGGACCCACCAGGATGAAAATTGTTAAAGCTGAAGTCTTCGTAACCTGCCCCGGCAGAAACTTCGTTACGGTTAAAATTACTACTGATGAAGGCCTGACCGGTATTGGTGATGCCACGCTGAATGGCCGTGAATTGCCGGTGGCGTCCTACCTTAAAGATCACGTCTGCCCACAGCTGATTGGCCGTAACGCTCATCAAATCGAAGACATCTGGCAATTTTTCTACAAAGGCGCTTACTGGCGTCGCGGCCCGGTCACTATGTCGGCTATTTCCGCCGTGGACCAGGCGCTGTGGGACATCAAAGGTAAAGCCGCCAACATGCCGCTTTACCAGCTGTTGGGTGGTGCTTCCCGTACTGGCGTGATGGTCTACTGCCACACTACGGGCCATAGCATCGATGAAGTGATGGACGACTACGCCCGACATAAAGAGATGGGCTTTAAGGCTATTCGCGCCCAGTGCGGCGTTCCGGGCATGAAAACCACCTACGGTATGGCGAAAGGCAAAGGTCTGGCCTACGAGCCTGCGACCAAAGGCGACTGGCCGGAAGAGCAACTGTGGTCAACCGAAAAATACCTCGACTTTACGCCGAAATTATTTGAAGCCATCCGTGATAAATTTGGCTTTGATGAGCATCTGCTGCACGACATGCACCACCGCCTGACCCCTATTGAAGCGGCCCGCTTCGGCAAAAGCGTGGAAGATTCTCGTCTGTTCTGGATGGAAGATCCTACGCCTGCCGAAAATCAGGAAAGCTTCCGCCTGATCCGTCAGCACACCGTGACCCCAATCGCCGTAGGGGAAGTATTCAACAGTATCTGGGATTGTAAACAGCTGATAGAAGAGCAGCTGATTGACTACATCCGCACCACCATTACCCATGCAGGTGGTATCACCGGTATGCGCCGTATCGCTGATTTCGCTTCGCTTTACCAGGTCCGCACCGGATCTCATGGTCCTTCCGATCTCTCTCCTGTCTGTATGGCTGCCGCCCTGCACTTCGACCTCTGGGTGCCGAACTTCGGCGTGCAGGAATATATGGGCTATTCCGAGCAGATGATGGAAGTCTTCCAGCACAACTGGACCTTCGACAATGGCTATATGCATCCGGGCGACAAGCCGGGCCTGGGTATCGAATTCGACGAGAAGCTCGCCGCGAAATATCCCTATGAACCAGCCTATCTGCCTGTTGCCCGCCTGGAAGATGGCACGTTGTGGAACTGGTGAGGAGAAGAAGATGAAAAGTGTAGTTATTGAGCGTCCGGGTGAGCTTCAGGTCCGGGAGCGTCCGGCGCTTACCCCAGCAGCGGGCGAAGTCAGGGTCAAAGTTCAGTACGCCAGCATCTGCGGATCGGACGTCCATATCTGGCATGGTCATAACCCTTTTGCCCGTTATCCACGGGTAATCGGCCATGAATTCTTTGGCCGAATTGATGCTGTAGGGGAAGGCGTGGACGCTTCCCGTGTGGGTGAGCGCGTGGCGGTTGATCCCGTCGTCAGCTGCGGCCACTGCTACCCCTGCTCTATCAGACGCCCCAATGTCTGTAGCGAACTCCAGGTTATCGGCGTTCATCGCGATGGCGGATTCAGCCAATACGCGGTAGCTCCGGCGGCAAATGCTTATTGTCTGCCTGAAAGCATTCCGGACAAGCTGGCAAGCCTGGTCGAACCCTTTACTATTGCAGCCAATATCACCGCCTTTCTTAAGCCGCAGCCCAACGACGTAGCGCTGATTTACGGTGCCGGTCCGATGGGCTTAACCGCGATACAGGTGCTGAAAGGCGTCTATAACGTACGCAAAGTTATTGTCGCTGACCGCCTGCCAGAGCGCCTGGAGATGGCGCAGGCAAACGGTGCTGATGTGGTGCTGAATAACAGTGATATTCCGCTGGCTGCCCAGCTGGCTGGTGAACAGCCTACGCTGATTATTGATGCCGCCTGTCATCCTTCCATCCTCTCTGAAGCTGCGGCACTGGCTTCGCCTGCCGGACGCATCGGCCTGCTGGGCTTTTCTGGCGAGGCCTGTACGCTGACGCAACAAAGCCTGACCAGTAAAGAGCTGTCGTTATTTACCTCCCGTCTTAACAGCCACCGCTTCCCTGAAGTGATTGGCTGGATGGAGCAGGGCCTTATTCAACCTGAGAAGCTGGTAACCCACTATCTGCCGCTCAGCGAGATCGAGCAGGCGATGACGCTGTTCGAAAAAGATCCACGAAGCTGCTGTAAAGTCATCTTAGCCGTGGAATAACCTGGGGCTTGCCGGAAGGAAATCGGCAAGAGTTATCCTACTTATTATAAAGATAATCAAGGAATTACAATGTTCAAAAACCTACGTTGGACTATCGTACTTCTGCTGTTCATGGTCTACATGATCAATTACCTCGATCGTGTCGCCCTGTCACTCACCGTGCCGATGATTGAAAAAGACCTGATGCTGAACGCCGAGCAGTTTGGCCTGATCTTTGGCAGCTTCTTCTTCGGCTATGCTATTTTCAACTTCCTTGGCGGCCTGGCGACGGACAAATTTGGTCCGACGCTGGTGATGGGCATTGCCGTGGGTATGTGGTCGCTGTTTTGCGGTCTGACCGCAGTCGCCACCGGCTTCTGGTCCATGCTTATCCTGCGCGTGCTCTTTGGTATGGCTGAAGGCCCGATTTGCGCCTCTGCCAACAAAGCCATTAACGGCTGGTTCCCCAAGAAACAGGCCGCCACGGCGATGGGCTTCCTGAGTGCCGGTTCACCTCTTGGCGGCGCGGTAGCTGGCCCGATTATCGGTTACCTGGCCCTGGCTTTTGGCTGGCGTCCGGCGTTTGTGATCATCTGTTCCGTGGGCATCGTCTGGATGGTGGTCTGGTTCCTTATTGCTGCCGATAACCCGCTGAAAAGCCGCCGTGTCAGTGAAGAAGAGCGCGCTCTGGTCGCTAAACTGAAAGAAGAGCAGACCACCCCGGATGAAGAGCTTGCTCAGGCCGCTCACGGACTGGGTTATTATCTGCGTCAGCCAATTATCCTGGTCACCGCTTTCGCCTTCTTCTGCTACAACTACATTCTGTTCTTCTTCCTGAGCTGGTTCCCGGCTTACCTGGTGCAGGCGCACAACCTCGATATTAAATCGATGAGTATAACCACCATGATCCCGTGGATTGTCGGCTTCATTGGCCTGGCGCTGGGCGGCTGGATCTCCGATAAAATCTTCAATATCACCGGCAGACTGCTGCTCTCACGTAAAATTGTGCTGGTAGTCTCGCTCTTTGCCGCCGCCATCTGCGTTGCGCTGGCTGGTTCGGTGAAAGGGGTTTATCCGGCCGTGATCCTGATGTCTGTCTCGATCTTCTTCCTCTATATCACCGGAGCAATCTACTGGGCGATTATTCAGGATGTGGTGCATAAAAGCCGCGTGGGTGGGATCAGCGGATTCATCCATCTCATTGGTAGCCTCTCCGGCATCGTTGGCCCTGTCGTTACCGGTTATATCGTTCATCATACGGGTAAATTTGACAGCGCCTTTGTTCTGGCAGGCTGCGTGGCTGCGGTTGGCGCGCTGCTGGTGTTCTTTGTTATCAAAAGCCCAAAAGCACAAAATAAAGCTGTTTCAGTGTGACATAGCGGCGGGCGCTCAGGCGCTCGCCACAAAAGAAAGGACATTTCATGCTTTCATTTGACCATCTTTCCCCGGATGTCGTGCTGCCCGATTACGATCGTGAGGCGCTACGGGTCCGTATGGTACATATCGGTTTTGGTGCTTTTCATCGCGCCCATCAGGCGGTCTGCACTGACAGGCTGGCCAGCGAACAAGGCAGCGACTGGGGCTATTGCGAGGTTAACCTTAACAGCGGCGAACTGATTCAGGCGCTGAAAGAGCAGAATGGCTGTTACACCGTGGCGGAAATGGCTGACAACGAAATGGCGCTGCGGGTTATTGGCGTCGTGAAGCAGGCGCTGCATGGCAAATCAGATGGCATTGAGGCCGTCATTGAAGCGCTGGCGCAACCCGATGTGGCTATCGTCTCTATGACCGTTACGGAGAAGGGCTACTGCTATGAACCCTCCAGCGGCAAGCTGGATCTCTCGCACCCTTCAATTGTGCATGACATTGCTCACCCCGAAGCGCCCCACTCTCTGCCCGGTATTATTCTTGCGGGTATTCTCCGCCGTCGTGAACGCCAGTTAGCCCCTTTCAGCGTGATGTCCTGCGACAATATGCCGGAAAACGGTCAGGTTACCCGTAATGTGGTTCTTGGCCTGGCGGAGAAACAGAGTAGCGAACTGGCGCAGTGGATCTCTGCCAACGTCACCTTCCCTTCCACCATGGTAGACCGCATTGTGCCGGCAATGACTGCTGAAACGCATGCTGCCTTGCGGGAAAAACTGGGCTGTGACGATCCGGTCAGCGTAGTGTGTGAGCCGTTCCTGCAATGGGTAATTGAGGACAACTTTGTCAGTGGTCGTCCGCAATGGGAAAAAGCGGGCGCAGAACTGGTCAGCAACGTGCTGCCCTTTGAAGAGATGAAGTTACGCATGCTGAACGGCAGCCACTCATTTCTGGCCTATCTGGGCAATCTGGCAGGTTATGAGCATATCAGCGACTGTATGGCCGACCCCTCGTTTCGTCAGGCTGCGCTGCAATTGATGCTGGATGAACAGGCGCCCACTCTGCATACCACCGGCGTAGACCTGGCGGCCTATGCCCATTCGCTGATCGCCCGTTATGAAAACCTGGCGATTAAACACCGCACGGCGCAGATTGCCAACGACGGGTCGCAAAAACTGCCTCAGCGCTGGCTGGACAGCATTCGCTGGCATCTGTTGCACGGCGGCAGCTATGATCTGCTGGCGTTAGGCGTGGCGGGCTGGATGCGTTATGTCAGCGGTGTGAATGAACAGGGCAAACCTGTTGAAATTCGCGACCCGATGAGCGAGCAGCTGGCTCAGCGCGTGGCCGAAACGCCAGAAGGCGAAGCTCGTGTTGCCGCGCTGCTCTCTCTAAAGGCGGTCTTTGGCGACGATTTGCCTGCTGAACCGGCATTCGTTGCTAAAGTGAACCACTTCTCCAAACTTCTGCGGGAAAAAGGGGCAAAAGAGACAGTAAAACTTGCCCTGGCTTCAGCTTGAGTGAATAAGCGCTGGCGAACAGTCAGCGCCCTGTTTAGACTTAGACTTTCAGATAAGGGCATCCGCCCCTGGCTTACCCCTCAAGTGGCAGGAAAAGTGGTTGTTTATGCCCTGCGCCTGAAGGGATCTATAGGGATATATTTGAATGTCTGTAGCTTACATTATTACCGCCAGCGAACCGGTAAATCAGCAAATCTATCGGTTTTTGCGCCAGGACATTGTGACATGTGCGATCCCGCCAGGCTCACTGCTGTCTGAAAAAGAAGTCTCTACCCGATTCAGCGTTTCCCGCCAGCCGGTGCGGGAGGCGTTTATCAAACTTGCGGAAGCGGGACTGGTACAGGTTCTACCGCAGCGCGGCACCTTTGTGCGCAAAATTTCTGCAAAGCGAGTGGCCGATGGACGTTTTATCCGGGAAGCGGTAGAAGTCTCTGTTATCCGCCGCGCCGCGCTGGAAGCCACAGCCGAATCCCACTCTCAGCTTGAACACAATCTTAAGTTGCAGAAGATGGCTGCCGACAGACATGACAGCCAGGCCTTTTTGCTGCTGGATGATGAGTTTCATCGCCTGATAGCGCAAAGCATCCATTGTGAGCTGGCATGGGAAACCGTCGAAAATATCAAAGCGGCGATGGATCGCGTGCGCTTCCTGACGTTAAGCAAGGTCTCCCCGCCAGAAAGCCTGATTGAACAGCACTATGAGATTTATCATGCGCTGGTTGCCAGAGATGTGGATGGCGCAGAACAAGCCCTTCGCCGCCATCTACAGGAGATGATCTTCTCTATCACGCCTATCGCTGAACAGAACAGCGAGTGGTTTGAGAAACCGCTATAACGCTGGCCATCTCTGAATGGGATAGAGCGCCATACGAATGTTAAACAGATAAAACAGCGGCCTGAACAGCGCCATATCAGAACGACACAGCTCCTCAGTCCTGATAAGAAGTTTATTCAACTCCGCCAGTAACGAGGCTGGCGGCTCCAGCCGGCTGTTCTTCAGCCGCAGTTTCAGATACTGATTGATCCCGAACATCACCCCATCGGTATCCAGCCGGTGCTCTTTGATAACTTCCTGATGACGGGCATAAAAATCATAGCAGTTCACCCCCAGCCAGATTTCCGTGATCAGGTTGCCGCCCAGCGCTACCCCTGGCGTCGGGTCAATTTTATTCCGCGGCAAAATAATGTTGATCTTATCAATCTGGCTGGCGACGAAGTGCTGGCGCGCCAGCAGAGAAGAAGCATTGATTTTGATCTCACTGGTAAACTGAAGTAGCTCTTTTACGCCTTTTCTTAACACCCTTCTCGCGGTCCAGGCGGGTCTTTTGTTGCGAATAATCGCCGTGACTATCACCGCCAGCAAAATCCCCACTATGGTAGAAATTGACGCGTTAATAATCGACAGCAGGTCAGGCTTGAGGTGATGTGTCATGCCGATAAAGCCGGGGATCTGGGTGGAAATGATCAGCCCGATAAAATTGGTTGAGGGATTGGCAATCACCAGTCCCAGCGCCAGTAAACCGGGTGCCAGGCAGATAATCAGCGACTCAAAGCTTACGGTCATCGGGATCAGCAGTCCCACGTAGAGGATACTGATGACGATAGCGATCAGTACACCTTTAAGGAAGACTTTCATCGGGGCTACCGGACTGTCGAGCGAGGCGAAAAACGAGCAGACCACGGCAGCAATCATCGGCGTTGATGCGCCATCCTTCCAGCCCGTACCAATCCAGAACAGGCAGCCAAGCAGGGTCGCCGCGAAAGCGGTAAATGCGGAGAGCAGGATAAGCCCCTTGTCCGCATGTTTTCTGATCAGTTTCTGGCTGCCGCGCTGCTTTTGCCGGCCCAGCTGGCTGACGCGCTCTTTGGCACTGAAATAGGAGTCAGAAATGCGGATAAAATTGAGCAACCGCTCCAGCAGTCCGGTCAGCAGCAGGCTCTCTTCTGCGTTCATTTCACCGCTGCCGTAAAGAGATTTGATTTTATCCTGTGCCCCGGCAATCTCTTGCTCAATGACCACCGCCTGCCCACTCTGTTCAGGGCTGTTCAGCCAGACCAGGAAGTGGCTGAAGGTTTCGGCAATAAACTCAGGGAACTGAATACCCTGCTCTGCCAGCAGGCTCAGCCGCTTTTCAATCGCCGTCAGCGTAGGGATCAGATAAGAGAGATGTTGATACTGCGCCCCCACCAGCCGGATCAGTTTTCTGGCTGAGTCACCTTCATAGACGCAGTGGGTGATCAAGGCTTCAACGGCGAGGGGGTAATTAGCCATCTGTACCAGAATCTGGTCGCGCTCCGGCGAGCCAGATTTAGACCCGACGGTCAGCAGCTCATTACAGACGCTTTTCGCGCTTTCAAACCAGTTACTGACACTGTTCTCCAGAAGTGAACGCATCCGTACCGGAAACACCAGCATATGCATTAGGCTGCTACAGATAATCGCTACGGTTATCTCCTCAATACGGGAAATCACGGTATAGGTAATGGAGAGCGGCGTAGTGACGTCAGCAAAGCCCATTATCGCCGCGCTGTAACCTGCCAGCATAAAGACGTAGCTTTTGGGCGTGCGGTCATGAAGGGAGAGCCAGAGGCAGCAGGCAACCCACAAGGAGACGCTGAGACTGAAAAGCACCGGATGGGTGACGGTGACAGGATAGATCAGAAAAATAAAGATGCCGCCCAGCACCGTGCCCAGAAAGCGGAACAGCGCTTTTGACAGGGTGGAAGCAGAATAGAGCTGGGAAATAACATAAACCGAGACCATGGCCCAGGCCGGTTTATCAAGATTCAGTTCCAGGGCGATATATAAGGCAAAAAACGCGGCAATGCAGGTTTTAACGGCGAACAGGATCGCATTTTTCGATAACCACTTCATCTCTGCTTCAGGGCTCGTGAATGTCAAAAAACCTATTTTATCCTGTTCAGCCTGATACAGGCGCTTTTCACCGGCCGATAGTTTGTAACAAAATAATCACATAGCGGGAAAGTTCGCCCGCTATGTGACTGAACCCTGTGCCTCTTTTGAAAGCCTTCGCAGAACCGGGCTGAGTCCGTTACCACCAGCGGTGAAAATGGTGCACCGGGCCAATGCCTTTACCCACTTCCAGCGAGTCGGCCTGTTCTAACGCGCCCTGTAACCAACTTTTCGCCTCCTGCACCGTAGTCGCCCAGTTACCGTGCCGTGGTATAAGCGCCGCCAGCGCTGCCGACAGAGTACAGCCTGTGCCGTGGGTATGTTTAGTGGCTACGCGGGGCGCAGTAAAACGCAGCTCTTGCTGACGCGTAAAGAGCCAGTCCGGGCTTTCCTCATTGCTGAGATGGCCCCCTTTCATCAGCACGGCTTTGCAGCCCAGCGCCAGTAAGGCCCTGCCCTGCTGCCGCATCTCCTCTTCCGTTTGCGCCGGGTCACACTCCAGCAGGGCGGCGGCTTCGGGCAGATTGGGCGTGATCAGTGAAACCTGAGGCAGCAGGATCTCCCGGAGCGTACTCACCGCCTGGGAAGAGAGCAGAGGATCGCCACTTTTTGCCAGCATCACCGTATCCAGCACAATCCAGGGCACGGCAGCTGACTTCAGGCCTGCGGCCACCGCCTCAACGATATCGCCTTCCGCCAGCATACCGATTTTCACGCTGTCGATGCGGACATCACTCAGCACCGAGGTAAGCTGAGCAGCGACAAAATCTGGCTCGATGCGGTAGACCGACTGCACGCCCTGCGTATTCTGCGCCACCAGCGCAGTGATCACGCTGGTACCGTAGACGCCAAGTGCCGAAAAGGTTTTCAGGTCGGCCTGAATGCCTGCGCCGCCGCTTGGATCGGTGCCTGCTATGGTTAAGGCATTGATGCGCATCATGCCTGCACCTCCAGACTGTAGAGCTGGTCGAGGAACAGAGGAACAAAACTGCCAGGCCCGCTGGCGGCACTCGCTGCCCGCTCTCCCGCCAGGCTCATCACCCGGCAGGCACTGGCAACGTGCACCAACCTGTCGCCAGGCAGTGCCGTGAAGCCAGCCACCACGGCTGAAAGGGCGCAGCCGGTTCCCACCACACGCGTCATCAGTGCTGAACCGCCGGGGATCGCCATCACGCGTGCGCCATCGGTGACATAATCCGTTTCGCCTGTCACCGCGACGATCGCGCCCGTAGACAAAGCGAGCAGCGAAGCCGCTTCCAGCGCTGCGGAGGAGTGATGAAGGCTGTCTACCCCGCGTCCTGTCACCGCCTGCCTTGCCAGAGCCATGATTTCAGAGGCGTTACCCCGAATGGCCGCAGGCCGGTACTCCAGCAGTTGCTGGCAGAAGTCGCTACGAAACGTCAGCGCACCGACGGCTACCGGGTCCAGCGTCCAGGGGCGCTGCGCCTGGCCTGCCTTTTTCACTGCCGCCAGCATGGCGTGGCTTCGGGAGTGGGTCAGCGTCCCCACATTTATCAGCACCGCATCCGCAATGGCGCTGAACTGTTCTGCTTCTTGAGGATCGATCACCATCGCCGGTGATGCGCCCAGCGCCAGCAGAACATTGGCAGTAAAGGTTTGCACCACATCGTTGGTGAGGCAGTGGATCAGGTGCGATTTTTCGCGGAAAAGATTGAGAGAGGCGACGGCGTCTGCCGCCGTGAAGGTGTGAGGTTGGATCATAATAAAGCTCCCAACCGGCGATCAAGAAGGCGATGCGGTCAGGCATCTGACTTCCCTCCGCTGGCATTATCCAGTTCAGGTTCGACGGGTTTTTCTCAGCCTTTTCTTTGAAAAGAAACGGCACCCCGAGTCATACTCTTAAGCCAGCAGCATAGGGAAGTGACACTGGCAAAGCAAGCTCGCCTGATTGCATCGCCTTCCTGATTGCTGGAAAAATTAACCCCCGTTTACCCTGCCATGCCCCCTCCTTTGCTCTTATTTATGACCTCACAAAGGGATGATCCAACAGGCATTAAAAAATCCACAAAGCGAGCCAACTTTCCAGATAACGTTTTGTTTAGTTGCCTTAATTCAGCAAAAAAATTCAGTTAAACCCGCTGTAAATTTATACATTTCAGACGAAAAATCTTTGCCTTATATTGATTAAAAAACTAGCATTATCCCTACATATAGCGTTTACCGAAGGATATCGGCACTATATGGATAAATTTCCTCCAGCTCTAAAAAGGAGTTTTACGATGAGCAACAATACAAAAAAAACCAGTAGCGACCTGGCTTCAGTGGCTGCTAAAACACTCCATGACCCAAACGCCTCTGCTATACAAAAAGCGCTTGCAGGTTCTGCGCTGTCACAGGCTGGATCCAGCAACCAGACCAGTGGCGCTATGGAACATCTCGCATCTGCTGCGCTTAAAAATCCGAAATCTGCTCCGTTAACAAAACAGCTTGCTGCCAGTGTTCTTGCACAAGCCAACAAAGAGCGTAAATGATTTTCAGGCGGGGTAACCCGCCTTATTTAATTCCGGAAGCCTCTGCTGTGATGAGAATGGCCTCATGTTGTTTATGAAGACGTTATTAACATCGGGATGCACTTAAACGGAAAGCAAGTCAGCTCTACTGGTGCAAGCTTGCCCGCACAAGATATATCGCTATCTTCAGGTTCTTTCCCATTACCTTTATGGCTTCCATTAAACCGTTGGCCGCTCGTTCCAGGCATCATGCACTAACAGATTGCCATCTTTGTACAAATGGGTGATTTTTTCATAATTCAGCGCCACCTCTTCCATATGACCTGTTCCCGGACAGCCTCGCGTATCGTGCATCACAGGGCTGACAGAAATCACTTTCACACTCTCCAGCGTAATCCGGTAATACTCCACTTCCTGCCCTGCGTCATTGATATGGTAGAAGCGAAATTCAGCAGATTTGAGCATCTGACCCGTTGCAGCAGCTTTAAAAAGATAAGGAGAGGCGCTATCCAGCTCCTTGGTAAACTGGAACGGCGAATGCTGACGAGGGCCGGTGATTTTCCCGGTCATTGGATCTGTAGGGAGGGTTAAACTGTGATGTAAACTTCGTAGCTCAATGCTTCCCTCACGGTCTGCAACATCGCAAGAACCACGAATAATCGCACCGCCGTCATCGGTCAAAAATAAGTGTACTGGCACAGCCATTGATTAAGCTCCTTGCTTATTATTAGTCGTACAGCCATTTCCCCGCTTTTGCTGATTCGATTAGCATACCGATAGTGAAATCAGGGACGAGGATGGGTTCTCTCTTTTTGAAAAAATTCCATGTAAAAGGAATATCGGGGTAGTAAGTTTCGATCTTGAAATTTCCTCGTTGGACATTGAATTTCTCAAAGAAATCATTCATCAGATCTTCAGCTTCAAGTTCATCAATACTTAAATCGGTATCAAGATCGGTTTCAGGGTTTAATTGCACCTTCTTAAAGTTGAACAGGTATGTACCAGCGTAAGGCCGTACATGCTCGTAAACTCGCTGCTCGATACTCTCTACCATAATTTATCACTCTCTCTTGCTATGAGGTTGTAGTCTCGAATAGTGCGGTAGGTGATTTGCGAAACATCAGAAGCAAGAATAATCATACCAATCCCAGGAATCGAGCGTCCTACGAAAGGAGCAATATTGCGAACCATTACACGGTTGGCAGTCCAGGGTGTATAACCACCCAACCAAGTAGGAAGGGAAATACCAAAAGGAAATTTGGCCTTTTTAAACACCATTCGCGCGGCCTTTGAAGCGTAAGAAGTCCCCTTTGTAGCATTGGCAAATTTTCCTCTGGTGCCTAAATTATTTCTCCCCGATACAATGGCTACTACCGCCCCAAAATCGGCCATGCCGCTCCCAAATTGACTAGCTGTATTTTCACAGAAAATCATAAACAGAAGCTGTGCAGCGCTCAGGTTAGACTTACCCGCATAGAAGTATGTTCCATTTAGTTCCTCTACAGTATCCACCTTGCAATCCCTTTCATTCCATGTGGAAACAGAACTATAGCGGCGAATAAATGCAGCGTCTACAAATTAACTTTCTGGCTTTGCTTTTCAGAAGATTATTATATTTTTATAGAAAGAGAATATGAGCTGATAATTAAAACAGGCATAACGGTTATTACTGATAATTGTTACTTTATTATCAAGGTCAATAATATTTAATTCTGCACTCATCAATCAATGAAGTTAAAAATAAACACATATGGGCTTCGTATGCTTATTTTTTCCTGACGAAAAACGATAGGTGGGAGAAATTGCTTACCGTGACTCCCCTCCGCCATTACCCTGAAGCCTCACCTTTGGCGAAAGCCTGACAATACGTTACTCTTAGCCCATTCCTGTCACAGTAAAGATCGCAATGCGTAGGATTATGACCAGACCGCTTAATGAACAGTACGGCATCAGCGTGGAAGCGCTGAAGATGCTGCAATACCTGAAACAGATTGCCCGTGGGGATCGCGGTTTCTCTATCCTCGATACCACCCTGAATCACCGCTGCAACGTTACGCCGCCAGATAACTTCAAGCTGCTGGATCAGCTTTTTGAAGCGGGGAAAATTGACTATGACTACCGTGGCACCGGCCTGGATGGTGAGCGCCACGTAAAGCCAGTGTGGTGAGCAGATGAAGATACGTCCTTTTACGGAAGCCGACCGCCCTTTCCTGCGCACGCTGTTTCTTGCGTCACGCAAGGCGAACTGGCACTGGCTGAATGAAAGCGAATGGCAGCTGGAAGATTTTGACCGTGCGACCCTGGGGGAACGCATTCTGGTGGCTGAAGATAACGGGCACCGTACCGGTTTCGCTGCCGTGCTGCCCAACGACAACTTTCTGCATAGCCTGTTTGTTGATCCGGAGTGGCAAGGTAAGGGCGTGGGGCGGCTGCTTTTGCAAGCCGTGCAAAACGATTTTACTTCTACCGGCGCACTGAAATGTATGAAGGCCAACACGCTGGCGGTTGCCTTTTATCAGCATCATGGCTGGGAGGTGGTTTCGGATGGCGAGAGCGAACATGGCGAATACTGGCTGATGCACTACGTGCTGTAAGCTAAGGCTGGATGCTGGCCGTTCCGCAAATTCAGCCAGGAGTTCTGGCGCAGAGAGTCACTGCCATTTGCCAAAGATATCAGGGGCAGGCATCCGCTTCCGCCCCTGAATTTCCCTGTCGGGATCTGGCAAAACTACCGTGATAAAAAGATTACACCGCGCGGAAGGCGATATCGTCCGGGATCACTTCACCCTGCCAGTAAAGTTGTGCCGCTACAGCGCCCGCCAGCTGACGGTAGAGGGCGGTAATCTCACTCTCCGGACGGCGCACCACCGTAGGCTGACCATCATCCAAATCTTCACGCAGCGTGATATCAAGCGGAAGCTGGCTGAGCAGCCGGGTATGATACTGTTCCGCCAGCTTCTCCGCGCCGCCGCTGCCAAAAATAGCTTCGGGATGCCCACAGTTGCTACAGATATGCATGCTCATGTTTTCCACCACGCCCAGCACTGGCACATTAACTTTCTCAAACATCACGATGCCTTTGCGGGCATCAGCCAGCGCAATATCCTGGGGTGTGGTGACCACAATAGCACCAGTGACCGGCACGTTTTGCGCCAGCGTCAGCTGGATATCCCCCGTACCCGGCGGCATATCCAGCACCAGGTAGTCGAGATCGGGCCACAGGGTTTCATTCAGCAGCTGCATCAGCGCCTTGCTGGCCATCGGCCCTCGCCAGACCATGGCGTTATCCTCGGTAACCAGATAGCCGATGGAGTTGGTTGCCAGGCCATGCGACATAATGGGGGCCATATGCGTGCCATCGGGCGAAGTGGGACGCTCATCGCGCGATCCCAGCATGTCCGGAATTGAGGGGCCGTAAATATCGGCGTCCAGCAGCCCCACTTTTGCCCCCTCTGCCACCAGCGCCAGCGCCATATTCACCGCCGTGCTGGACTTACCCACCCCGCCTTTGCCGGAGCTGACGGCGATAATGTTCTTCACGCCGCTGGTGCCGGGATGATTTTTCACCCTTTTCAGCGTGGCGATGTCGTGACTCAGCCGCCAGCTGATAGCTGTCGCTTCCGTCAGACGCAGCAGTTCCGCGCTGGCCGCTTCCTTCAGCGCTTCAAACCCGCTGTGCCAGGCAAACGGCATGACCAGGTCAATGTGCAGAGTATTATCCATCAGCGCGCAGTGATGCATCGCCTTCAGCGTGGTCAGATTATGCTGCAACGTCGGATGTTCAAAAGTGGTCAGAACGCCCATCACCATCGCCCGCAGCGCTTCCGGTGAATGGTGACCCTGGGAGTGTAAGCTCATCCCGGCTCCTTGTTTTTGTGATGGATCTTATCAACAAGCATACCAGATGTGGCTGTAGGTAAAGGCGACGGACGTTAAAAAACGCCAGCGCGACAGCGGGAATGTTTACGCAGCCACAACACTCGGTTACCATCTATGCCCCCTTTTAAAACAGGTATGGCAAGTTTTCCTATGACTCAAGTCGCGAAAAAAATATTGGTAACGTGCGCTCTGCCGTACGCCAACGGTTCCATTCATCTCGGCCACATGCTCGAGCATATTCAGGCAGATATTTGGGTCCGTTACCAGCGAATGCGCGGCAATCAGGTTTACTTCATCTGTGCGGACGATGCGCACGGTACGCCAATTATGCTGAAGGCTCAGCAGTTGGGTATTGCTCCCGAGCAGATGATTGCCGAGATGAGTCAGGAACATCAGACCGATTTTGCCGGTTTTGATATCAGCTACGACAACTATCACTCCACGCACAGCGATGAGAACCGTGAGCTGTCTGAGCTTATCTATACCCGTCTTAAAGAGAACGGTTTCATAAAGAACCGCACCATCTCTCAGCTGTACGATCCGGAAAAAGGGATGTTCCTGCCGGACCGTTTTGTAAAAGGCACCTGCCCGAAATGCAAATCGCCCGATCAGTATGGCGATAACTGCGAAGTCTGCGGCGCAACCTACAGCCCGACTGAGCTGATCAATCCGCAGTCGGTGGTTTCTGGCGCCACGCCGGAGATGCGTGACTCTGAGCACTTCTTCTTTGATCTGCCGGAGTTCAGCGAAATGCTGAAGGCCTGGACCCGCTCCGGCGCGCTTCAGGAGCAGGTAGCGAATAAAATGCAGGAGTGGTTCGAATCTGGCCTGCAACAGTGGGATATCTCCCGCGATGCGCCCTACTTCGGCTTTGAAATTCCTGGTGCGCCGGGCAAATATTTCTACGTCTGGCTGGATGCGCCTATCGGCTATATGGGATCGTTCAAGAACCTGTGTGACAAGCGCGGCGATATCGATTTCGATGCTTTCTGGCAGAAAGATTCAGATGCCGATCTCTACCACTTTATCGGCAAAGACATCGTCTATTTCCACAGCCTGTTCTGGCCAGCGATGCTGGAAGGCAGCAACTTCCGTAAGCCAACCAACCTCTTTGTGCATGGCTATGTCACGGTGAACGGCGCCAAGATGTCCAAGTCTCGCGGCACCTTCATTAAAGCCAGCACCTGGTTGCAGCATCTGGATGCGGACAGCCTGCGCTACTACTACGCGGCCAAGCTCTCTTCACGCATTGATGACATCGACCTTAATCTGGAAGATTTCGTCCAGCGCGTGAACGCCGATATCGTGAATAAAGTGGTGAATCTGGCCTCTCGTAACGCCGGTTTTATCAACAAGCGTTTTGATGGCAAGCTCTCTGCGGAACTGGCCGACCCGGCACTCTATAAAACCTTTACCGATGCGGCAGCAAGCATTGGCGAAGCCTGGAGCAGCCGCGAGTTCAGCCGCGCCATACGTGAAATCATGGCGCTGGCCGACGTGGCGAACCGCTATGTTGACGAGCAGGCTCCGTGGGTGGTGGCGAAGCAGGAGGGCCGTGAGGCTGATCTACAGGCTATCTGCTCAATGGGCATTAACATGTTCCGCGTGCTGATGACCTGGCTGAAACCTGTGCTGCCTTCGCTGACTGAACGGACAGAAGCGTTCCTGAATGCAGAGCTGAGCTGGGAGGGTATTCAGCAGCCGCTGCTGGACCACAACATCTCCGCCTTTAAAGCGCTCTACAGCCGCATTGAGATGGATAAGGTCAACGCCCTGATCGAAGCGTCAAAAGAAGATGCGGCAGCGGCGACCCCGCCTGCGGCCGTTACGACGGCTAAAGCGAGCAGCAAACCCACGGCCAGCGCCCCTGTAGAATCCGTGGCTGATACCATCAACTTTGATGATTTCGCCAAAGTGGATATGCGCGTGGCGCTGATCAAAACGGCTGAGCTGGTGGAAGGATCTGACAAGCTGCTGCGTCTGGTGCTGGATATGGGTGGCGACGAAACGCGTCAGATCTTCTCCGGTATCCGGGCCGCCTATCCGGACCCTTCCGTACTGGAAGGCCGCATGACGGTGGTGGTAGCAAACCTCGCGCCGCGTAAGATGCGCTTTGGCGTCTCGGAAGGCATGGTGCTCTCAGCCGGTCCTGGCGGAAAAGATCTCTTTATCCTGGGTGCCGACAGCGGTGCTCAGCCAGGGATGCAGGTTAAATAACCGCTTAACACTGCGCAGTTAAAACACGCAAAGGGGTGAATAATTTCACCCCTTTTTAATTGCTTATTCCCTTCTGCCTGAAAAGAGTTACAGAACCCCTTCCTGACCCAATACGCTGCCCCCAGAGCAGCCGTTCCGGACAACTCATCAGCCTGCACTCTGTGACCCGTAGCACGTTTTCTCGTTTCGTCGTATGATTAACGTTCTTAAAACCAGGAGTTTATCATGCGCAGCGTGCTCTCCGTGGGCGGACAATATCTTCGCGCCTTCCTTATTCTTTATCTCTGTCTCTATGCCGGGACTGGCGTTGCAGCCCTGCTTCCGGTGATTATTCCTGGCAGCATACTGGGCATGCTTATCCTGTTCGGCTTACTCGCCTTACAAATCCTGCCTGTTGACTGGGTGAAACCCGGAAGCACCCTGCTGATCCGCTATATGGGGCTGCTGTTTGTGCCGATCAGCGTCGGGATTATGAGCTATACCGATATTCTCAGCGCGCAGTTTGGCCCGATTGTGGTCTCCTGCGTCCTGAGCACCTTTATTGTGCTGATCACCGTTGGGCTGGCCTCCCACAAATTGCACAGCCGCCCGCTGAAAAAGCCAGGAGCTGCGGATGAGTGATATCTGGTGGTCGCTGCCGCTGACGATGGTGGTGTTTTTTGCGGCTCGCATGCTGGCCGCAAAAGTTAAGATCTCGCTGGTCAATCCCTTGCTGGTGTCGATGGCGGTAATTATCCCGCTGCTGCTGCTTATCCAGATGCCTTACGCGCGCTATTTCCAGGGGAGTTCCCTGCTTAATCAGCTTCTTCAGCCTTCTGTGGTAGCGCTGGCAATTCCCCTTTACGAACAGATGCATCAAATCCGCGCGCGCTGGAAAGCGATCATCGGCGTCTGCTTTATGGGCAGTATCACGGCGATGGTCTCCGGTACAGCCATTGCGCTCTGGATGGGAGCCACGCCGCAAATAGCCGCCACGCTGATGCCGAAATCCGTGACCACGCCAATTGCCATGGCTGTCTCCGGCACGCTGGGAGGCATTCCTGCTATCAGTGCCATCTGTGTGCTGATTGCGGGTGTGCTGGGCGCAGTATTTGGCCACATGGTCCTCAACCTGCTGAAAATCAGCGGCAAGCCGTCACGGGGTTTAGCTATCGGTAACGCTTCCCACGCTCTGGGCACCGCCCGCTGTGCCGAACTGGATTATCAGGAAGGAGCTTACAGCTCGCTGGCGCTGGTGATCTGCGGGATTATTACTTCTCTGCTGGCACCCTTTATGTTTCCGTTGCTGATGCACCTCTGGGGTTAAAATTTGCGATGGATCGCGCAATTTGCAATTCACTTTCATAAATTGCATTGCTTGTGTGATTTCAATCACATATAACTCTTCGGGTGCCCGCTACACTCAGCGGCCGTTTATGTGAAAGAGGCCTATTATGCACCCACGTTTTCACGCTGCGTTTGCCACGCTGCCTTCAGCTCTGCAAACCGCTCTGCAACCCGTTCTCTCTTCAGCCGATTTTCAGGCTTTCCTGACACCGATGCAGATTGCCGATATCAAATCCCAGACCGGGCTTGATGACCAGCAACTGGCGTTTTCCCTGCTGCCGCTGGCTGCGGCCTGCGCCGTAGCGCCGCTGTCGAATTTTAATGTGGGAGCAGTGGCCAGAGGCACCAGCGGACATCTCTATTTTGGCGCAAATATGGAGTTCGTTAGCGCCACCATGCAGCAAACCGTGCATGCCGAGCAGAGCGCCGTGACCCATGCCTGGCTGCGCGGCGAGAAGGCGCTGGAAGCCATTACCGTGAATTACACGCCATGCGGCCACTGCCGCCAGTTTATGAATGAACTCAACAGCGGCACGGCGCTTGGCATCAATCTGCCCGGACGTGAACCTGCCACGCTGGCAGATTACCTGCCGGATGCTTTCGGCCCCCGTGACCTGGCTATCAAAACGCTGCTGATGGATGAGATCGATCACGGTTTAGTGATTAAAGGCGATCCGCTGTCTCAGGCCGCCCTGGAGGCTGCCAGCCGAAGCCATGCCCCTTATACCCAGGCCTGGAGCGGCGTGGCGTTACAGGCCGCCGACGGCACCATTTTTGCCGGTCGCTATGCGGAAAATGCCGCCTTTAACCCCAGCCTGCCGCCGTTACAGGCCGCGCTGAATTTGCTTAGTCTGTCGGGACATGATGTGTTTCAGATCCAGCGCGCCGTGCTGGCAGAAGCACCGGATGCTAAAGTTATTCAGCGACAGGCGACGCTGGCAACGCTTCAGGCGCTGGGCTGCGCCAATGTCACCACCATTCCTCTGGTCTGAAGCCCTCTTAAGCTCGTGACTTTATGATGCAGGCCTCGCCTGCGTCTCTCCGCAAATATTGAATAAAAACCGTTCCTTTTGTTAACTCCCGTTAACAAAAGCTGTACTTTCAGACTAAATATTTTAGGATTGGCGCACAACGTCACGATCCGAATGAGTATTGATTACATGGAACTCGAATACGAAAGTAAACGACCGCTGTATATCCCTTATGCCGGCCCTATTTTGCTGGAATTCCCCCTGTTAAATAAGGGCAGCGCCTTCTCTGTTGAAGAGCGTAATGAATTCAACCTGCGTGGCCTGCTGCCGGAAACGGTAGAGACAATTGAAGAGCAGGCTCAACGCGCCTGGCGTCAGTTCCAGGACTTCAAAAACGATAACGATAAACACGTCTACCTGCGCAATATTCAGGACACCAACGAAACCCTGTTCTACCGGCTGCTGGATAATCATCTTGAAGAGATGATGCCCATTATTTATACGCCAACCGTGGGCGCAGCCTGTGAGCACTTCTCGGAAATTTATCGTCGTGCCCGTGGCGTATTTATCTCTTATCCGAACCGCGACAACATTGAAGATATGTTGCAAAACGCCACCAAACAGAACGTGAAGGTGATTGTGGTCACCGACGGTGAGCGGATCCTGGGTCTGGGTGACCAGGGTATCGGCGGCATGGGTATCCCAATCGGCAAGCTTTCGCTCTATACCGCCTGTGGCGGTATCAGCCCTGCCTATACGCTGCCGATCGTGCTGGATGTGGGTACCAATAACCAGCAGTTGCTGAACGATCCGCTCTATATGGGCTGGCGTCATCCGCGCATTACCGGCGAAGAGTACGACAACTTCGTGCATGAATTTATCCTGGCCGTGAAAAGCCGCTGGCCAAACGTCGTGTTACAGTTTGAGGACTTCGCGCAGAAAAACGCGATGCCGATCCTGGAGCGCTATCGCGATGAAGTGTGCTGCTTTAATGATGATATTCAGGGCACCGCAGCGGTCACGCTGGGTACGCTGATTGCCGCCAGCCGTGCAGCTGGCAGCAAAATGAGTGAGCAGAAAGTGGTGTTCCTTGGCGCCGGTTCTGCGGGCTGCGGCATTGCTGAGCAGATTATCGCCCAGATGAAGTCTGAAGGGCTGAGCGATGATGAAGCACGCGCACGCGTCTTTATGGTCGACCGCTTTGGCCTGCTGACCGACAAGCTGCCAAACCTGCTTAACTTCCAGAGCAAGCTGGTGCAGAAAAGCGAGAATCTGGCTGACTGGCAAACCGGGTCAGACGCCATTTCGCTGCTGGATGTGGTGCGAAACGCCCGTCCGGATATTCTGATTGGCGTCTCCGGCCAGCCTGGCCTGTTCAGTGAAGAGATCATCCGCGAGATGCATAAACACTGTCCGCGCCCTATCGTGATGCCGCTCTCCAACCCTACCTCGCGCGTTGAAGCGACTCCGCAGGATATCATGGCGTGGACTGACGGTGCGGCGCTGGTGGCTACCGGCAGCCCGTTCTCACCGGTGATGTGGAAAGAAAAAATCTACCCTATCGCGCAGTGCAACAACTCCTATATCTTCCCCGGCATCGGGCTGGGTGTGATCGCTTCTGGCGCCACGCGCATCACGGACAGCATGCTGATGGCGGCCAGCCGTGCGCTGGCAGACTGCTCGCCGCTGGTTAACGACGGCGTGGGTCCGGTGCTGCCGGAAGTGAAGGACATTCAGGGCGTGTCAAAAGTGATTGCTATGGCCGTCGGCAAGGCTGCACAGCTGGCTGGCGTGGCGGTGGTCACCTCTGAAGATGTGTTGTCTAAATCTATCTCTGCCAACTTCTGGCTGCCGCAGTACCGTAACTACCGCAGAACCTCTATCTGACGGTAAAGCCGGGTGCAAACCGCACCCGGCTCTCATCCTGAGATTTTCCTGCCCGCTTATCGTGCGAAAACCCATCAACCGGCACGCTGTCACTTGCTTCACCCCGCCAGCTCAAGTAGCCTTGTTTCACCCTTTTTTTGCAAGTCTGAGCGCTGTCCGGCATGGTAAAACGCTTGATATATGGTCTGATTATCATCTTAACGCTGATGGTGATGACCGCGCTCGGCCTGGATCGCTGGATAAGCCTTAAAACTGCGCCCTTTGTTTATGACAATCTGAAGTCATTGCCCCATCGCCAGGTAGGCGTGGTGCTGGGGACGGCTAAATATTATCGCACCGGCGTGATTAATCAGTATTACCTTTACCGCATGCAGGGCGCGCTGAACGCCTATAACAGCGGCAAGGTGAACTATCTGCTGTTGAGCGGCGACAATGCGCTACAGAGCTATAACGAACCCATGACCATGCGTCGCGATCTGATAGCGGCCGGAGTAGATCCTGCCGATATCGTGCTGGATTATGCCGGTTTTCGTACGCTGGACTCGATAGTACGGACGCGCAAGGTTTTTGATACCAACGATTTCATTATTATCACGCAGCGCTTCCACTGCGAGCGCGCACTGTTTATCGCGCTGCATATGGGCATTCAGGCCCAGTGTTATGCCGTCCCTTCGCCGAAAAACATGCTGAATATTCGGGTCAGAGAAGTGGGTGCGCGGCTTGGTGCACTGGCTGATCTGTTCCTGATGAAGCGTGAGCCGCACTTCCTCGGCCCGATGGTGCCTATTCCGGCCCGTCACGAAATCCCAGATGATGCCCAAAGCTATCCTGCCGTGACGCCAGAGCAGCTGCTCGAATTACAGCAGAAGCTGGAGCAGGAGCAGAAGAAGTCCTGAACTGACGGGCCTTTCTTACACTCTCTTCCCCTTATCCCCCAGACTGCTGGCCTCCCGGACGTTAAAGTTATCTGAGCTGAAGATAGCAGCCCGGCCTTACACCGCAGCGGGAAAGGAGAGACAAATAAAAACGCACCGGACTTTCATCCGGTGCGTTTCAGGTAGAGTGCTACTGCTGAAGATTATTTCTTACGTGCGTACTTCAGGGAGTCCAGCGCCACGGCGAAGATGATGATGCCGCCCTTGATAATGTACTGCCAGTAAGGGTTAACGCCGATATAGGTCAGGCCGTAGTTGATAACGGTGAAGATCAGCACACCTGTTACCACACCCGCTACCGTACCCACGCCGCCGGCAAAGGAGACGCCGCCCACTACGCAAGCCGCGATGGCGTCAAGCTCATACATAAAGCCGAGGTTGTTTGTCGCCGAACCGATACGTCCTGCTTCCAGCATCCCGCCAAAGGCGTAGAAGACACCAGAGAGCGCATAGATCAGGATCAGGTTGAAGTTAACGTTCACCCCTGATACTCGCGCCGCTTCCGGGTTACCGCCGATAGCAAAGATATTTTTACCAAAGCGGGTTTTGTTCCACAAAATCCAGACAAAGAATACCGCGATAGCCGCATAGAAGGTGATGTAGGAGAGCTTAAAGTCACCGAAGCGAATAAAGCCCTGGGCAAAGGTCGAAAACTTCTCGTCAAAGCCTGCAATCGGTGACGCGCCCACATAGTCGTAATAGAGCGAGTTGATGCCGTAAACGATGATCATCGTGCCCAGAGTGGTGATAAACGGCGTCACCTTCAGGTAGGCGATGATCAGGCCATTCACCAGACCAATGATGCCACCAATTACACACACCGCCAGGATCACCAGTGGGATTGGCACCGTGTCCATATGGGGGAACACTTTATTGGCATTATCCATCGCCTGTAACAGCGTGGCGGCGACAACCGCAGCCAGACCAACCTGACGGCCCGCTGAAAGGTCAGTACCCTGGGTGACAATCAGCCCGGCCACGCCCAGCGCAATAATTACACGCACGGATGACTGGGTAAGAATATTACTCAGGTTCATTAAACTTAAGAATGTTGGATCCTGGAAGATAATGATTGCCAGCAGCACCAGCAACACAACATATATCCCGCCCTCTTTTAACCAGGTGAGCGCACTTTTCTTATTTACTGCTTTCATGGTAACAGCCCTTACCCTATTAAAGGTGCAACGATGCTAAACGTAATATTTCGTTTTGCGTTGTCGATTTTGTTTCTACTATGCCCGCAACCATGCCGTTACTCATTACCAAAATCCTGTCGGTAATGCCTAAGAGTTCTGGCATTTCAGAAGAGATAATAATGATGCCTTTATCCTTCTTCGCCAGCTCTGAAATTAGCTGATAAATCTCAAACTTCGCCCCGACGTCAATGCCGCGGGTGGGTTCGTCCAGCATTAATATTTCCGGCTGCGTTAACAGCCAGCGACCAATAATCACTTTCTGCTGGTTCCCGCCGGAGAGCGAACCTATGGCAGTATGATGTCCTGGCGTTTTTACCCGCATTGCGTCAATAACCCATTGCGTGTCGCTTTTCATCCGGCTGTTATCCAGCAGGCCAATACTGTTTTTGTATTTACGGATATTGGAGATCAGCGAGTTAAAGCCGATATCCAGAAACGCATAAATACCGGTAGCGCGACGCTCTTCGGTCACCAGAGCAAAGCCGTGGTTGATCGCTTCGTTAGCGCTGTGGTTATTAATTTTTTTGCCGTGCAGCTTAATGGTGCCGCCAGACTTCTCGCGGATGCCGAACAGGGTTTCCACGATATCGGTACGCTTCGCCCCTACCAGACCCGCCACGCCCAGGATCTCGCCCTTACGCAGGTCAAAGGAGATATCCCGAATTGAGGGTTGACGCAGAGAGGTCAGGTTACGCACCTCCAGGATAGTTTCACCGGGCACGTTGCTTTTGTCCGGGAAACGCTGGTTCAGCGAACGCCCAACCATCATGGAGATAATCTTATCCATATCCAGCCCTTCCAGCGGCTGAGTGGCGATCCACTGGCCGTCGCGCAGGATGGTGATTTCATCACAGAGCTGGAAAATTTCTTCCATTTTATGAGAAATATAGACAATGCCGCAGCCACGCTCTTTGAGTTTACGAATAATGGTGAATAAGTGGTTCACCTCTTTTTCCGTCAAGGAAGAGGTTGGCTCATCCATAATCACGATTTTAGCGTCATAGGAAAACGCTTTAGCAATTTCGATCATCTGCATCTGCGAAACAGAGAGAGAAATAACCTTGTCGCGTGGATCAATATCAATATCCAGTTCATCAAAAATGGCTTTTGTATCACGATACATTTTATCGTGATCAACAAAGAATCCTTTGCGCGGGTAACGTCCCAGCCACATGTTATCCATGACCGTGCGCTGTAGTACCAGGTTTAACTCCTGGTGAACCATCGACACGCCATTTTCCAGCGCCTCTTTGGAACTTTTAAAATCAATCTCTTTACCCTGAAAAAGAATGCTCCCCGAATCTTTACTGTAAATGCCAAATAAGCATTTTAATAAGGTCGACTTCCCTGCTCCGTTCTCACCCATCAGGGCGTGAACAGAATGAGGGCGAATTTTTAAATTCACGTTATCCAGTGCTTTAACCCCAGGAAATGACTTGCTGACATCGGTCATTTCCAGCAGATATTCGCGCTGTGTTTGCACTTTATCACTGCCCATAATTCTACCCGGCATAATGTGGCGAGAAACCAGGCTGGCAGATCGGCCAGCCTGGTACAGGTAAGGCTTATTTAGTGAACTGAGACAGATTCTCTTTATCAACCGGTACGTAAGCTACGCGCACAACTTTGCCTTCAAGTTTGTAGTTGGTGCCTTCGGTAGCCGGTTTGCCATCTGCCAGGTTTTTCGCCATATCGAAGGTGGCTTTAGCCTGGTTTTCCGCATCGTTCAGCACGGTGCCGGCCATTGCGCCAGATTTCACCATCGCCAGCGCTTCTGGCAGGGCATCCACACCAAATACCGGTACCGCAGATTTGTTGTGCGCTTTCAGCGCTTCTACTGCACCCATCGCCATCGCATCGTTGTTGGCGATAACCACTTCGATTTTGTTGCCGTTCGGGCCAGATAACCAGGCATCCATCTTGTCTTTCGCCTGGGCGGTATCCCACATAGCGGTATCAAGGTGCAGCTGCTGGGTTTTCACGCCATCTTTGTTCAGCGTGTCGATAACATATTTAGTACGCGCTTCAGCATCCGGATGTCCCGGTTCGCCTTTCAGCAGCACAAACTGGATCACACCATCTTTGTTCAGATCCCAGCCTGGCGTCGATTTCCAGTGTTTTTCAATCAGCTCGCCCTGCTTCACGCCAGACTCTTTCGAGTCGGTGCCGACGTAATAAGCTTTGTCATAGCTGGCCAGCGCTTTCGCTGTTGGCTCTTTGTTAAAGAAGACAATTGGAATGTCGTTGGATTTGGCTTTACTGATCACGACCGCAGCCGCAGCCGGGTCAACCAGGTTGATGGCCAGCGCCTTCACGCCTTTTGCTACCAGTACATCAATCTGGTCGTTCTGGGTGGACTGGCTGTTCTGTGAGTCGTTCATCAACAGCTGAACACCGCTGCTGTTTTTCGCTTCTTTCTCAATGTCTTTGCGCACGACGGACATAAAGTTGTCATCGTATTTATAGATGGTCACGCCGATACGGGTGTCGGCAGCGTGAGCTGTTGCACCAAACATCATGCTGGCAACCAGGGCAGTGAGGGTGAAAGCCTTCTTATTCATGGTATCTCCGGTTTTTATGTAGGGTCTTACTCACCGTTTTGCTGTTGCGAGTCTGCCAAAACGGTTATTTTCAGGCCCACGCAAATGTTATAAAAACATTATCTGAGGCCGCTTATTTGTTAAAAAAAACCCGACTTCCCTGTACGGTGAAGCTTCCAGAATGCTGTGTAATGAACTGTTTCACAGAGCGCGTATCGGCCGGTATGGGGGGACCCAGCGACGTTACATAATGTTTCAACCCCTGCAAGTTGCGTCATCATAGAGAAGCTGATGTTAATTAACTGTGAATACACTCACAAATTGAAAACGGTTACACCGCAGAATCGCTTGAGTTAGTGATCGGCGCCACATTTTGCCGGGTCGCCACGGAATGGCGGCGAACCAGCGTCGGCATAAAGCAGTGCTCGGCGTTGATATCCAGTTCGCCAGCGGCGCCCTTCAGCGCCAGCTCTGTGGCGAGTTTTGCCATAGAAACAATCGGATAGCGAACAGTTGTGAGTTGGGGGTCGGTATACCTTGAGATAGGGATATCGTCAAAGCCCACCACAGACAAATGCTGTGGCACCGCAATGCCATTATCTTTCAACGCCGCCAGCGCGCCTGCTGCCATGCTGTCGTTGTAGGTAAAGACTGCCGTGAGATGAAGATTACGCCCCAGCAGCTCCACCATTGCCGCTTCTCCCCCCTGCATATCGGGTTCCGCGCTGGCAATCCAGCTCTCAGGAGGCGTAGCGCCCTGCTCTTCCAGCGCCTGCTGCCAGCCTTCACGGCGCTGATTCACATCCTCGATAGGATGGCTGGAACCCAGGTAGCCAATGCGCTGATGCCCCTGCTGTTGCAGCATCCGCGTTGCCATCAGCGCGCCGCTGACGTTATCCAGACAGACGCAACGATGGGCATAGCCGGGAATGGTGCGGTTAATCAGCACCATTCCCGGCACCTGATCCATCAACGAACAGAGTTCAGCATCGGGCAGCGCCTTGGCATGGACCACCAGCGCATTGCAACGCTGACGGATCAGCACCTCAATCGCATGGCGCTCTTTGTCAGCCTGATGGTAAGAGTTGTTGATAAGTACATGTTTTTGCATGCGTTGCGCTACGGTATCCACCGCTTTCACCAGCGCACCAAAGAAGGGATCGGAGACATCCATCACCACCACGCCAATGGTGTCGCTAATCTGTGTCGCCAGCGCCTGGGCGTTAGCATTGGGCCGGTAGCCCAGCCCTTCCACAATTTGCAGAACCATCTCACGGGTCTCAGGCGTTACGGCGGCGCTGTTATTCAGCACGCGTGATACCGTAGCAACCGACACGCCCGCCTCGCGGGCCACATCACGGATGGTAATCATAGGCGATTACCTGAGGAGTTTAAAATTTGCATAGCCCTTCCTGAGACACTGTTCTGGGGGCTATTCTGGCAGGGGTTGAACGCGGGCTACGTGAATCTCGTCACAAGGATGAAAACGGTTACATACAATTCTGCAACCTTTGTGAGCTGCGTCATTCTCCGGCAGGCGTTTTTTGCAGCGGCTTGCCGCCGGTAAGCTGGGTCAGCTTACGCCAGAGCGCTTCCAGCGGGCCATGGCGAAAATGGTGCAGCCACAGCACCGATAGCAGCATATTGACTGCCCAGACAGCAGGCACCACCGCAAGCAGTTGCAGACGGTCCAGCTTGTTAAACAGGCCAAAGCGGTCAAACAACGTCGTGCAGATTAGCGTCTGTAGCAGATAGTTACTTAATGCCATGCGTCCGACGCAGCTGATAACCCCAACGATGCGCAGCCGCGAAAGCGTCGGCCAGAAACCGTAGCAGAGCGCCGCATAGCCGACAGCCTGTAACGGTGCCGCCAGTTCGCGCGGCACTTGCAGGAAGAAGGCCGCCCAGCGAAACGCCCAGCCGGTTTGCCATTGCAGATAAATAGCGGGTAACTGAATAAGCCAGGCCAGGGAGATCAGGAGCAGCGCCATATGACGATAGTGACTCAGAGTGCGCTCGCCCCTGAGCCAGCCGTTGCGCATTAATGCCCCACCCACCATCATTAATCCTGCCAGCTGCCAGCCATACTGCGCCGCCAGCGCCATCAGTGCAGAGGAGAAGCGGTCCAGCCTTCCCTGTATCGCCTGCCAGCCACCCTGCGTGTGCCAGAAGGTTTCATACTGAATATTGGCAATACCGGGCAGCCAGGAGCTGTTCGGCTCGGGGCTGGTGCCCATCCCAAGGATAATCAGCACCGCCGTCCCCACCACATAGAGCATCACGCCGGTATTCAGCAACTGCCGGGAGCTGGGCACATCGCGGATCATCCGCCACACCACCAGCCCCACCAGACCGTAATCCAGCAGAATATCGCCATCCCAGAACAGGAGGTTGTGCAGCAGACCAATCAGCATCAGCCAGCAGAGACGGGACTGAAGCCAGCGCTTGCCGCGCGGCAGCAATAATTGCAGGCTGGCGCCAAACAACAGCGCAAAGAGGCTGAGGAATTTGACCTGTGCAAAGAGATCCATCGCCGCCCAGGCCAGAACCTCGCCTGTTGCCGGGGCGTTTCCCTGCCAGGCTGGATTGAGATAGGCCGCAGAAGGCAGCCCGAAGGCCACGATATTGAGTAACAGGATCCCCAGAATGGCCAGGCCGCGAATAAAATCCAGCGTGTGAATGCGTGGCATCTGGCGTTCCTGTAGGCAGTGACTAGCTGTGACGCACCGCGCGTAAAAATTCCTGGCGGGTGTTCTGGCTGGACTTGAACAAGCCACCCAGCGAGGTGGTGGTGGTCGCGCTGGTGGCATCACGGATGCCGCGAGCCTTCACGCAGTAATGCACAGCATCAATAGAGACCGCCACGTTGGTGGTGCCAAGCAGCGTTTGCAGCGCCACCAGGATCTGCTGGGTCAGACGTTCCTGAACCTGCGGGCGCGAGGAGAAGAACTGCACGATGCGGTTGATTTTAGAGAGGCCAATCACCGTGTCTTTTGGAATGTAGGCTACGGTTGCCTTACCATCAATAATCACAAAATGGTGTTCGCAGGTGCTGGTCAGCGTGATATCGCGCACGGTAACCATCTCATCGACTTTCATTTTGTTCTGAATAACGGTGATTTTCGGGAAATTAGCATAATCCAGCCCCGAAAAAACTTCATTCACATACATCTTGGCGATGCGGTGCGGTGTCTCTGCCAGACTGTCATCTTCCAGGTCGAGATTCAGCAACTGCATGATTTCGGTCATATGGCCGGCAATCAGGCGTTTACGGGTTTCGTCATCCATTTCACGCGCAGGTGGGCGTAACGGGGTTTCCAGTCCACGGGCTAACAGCGCCTGGTGAACGAGTGCGGCTTCCTGACTTAACGCAGCCATGGTGATTCTTCTCCAGCAGGTGAAACTCCGGCCCTTAACAGGGCCGGCATAAATTCTGAGGCGGTATTTTGGTACACATTGCGACGTTAATCCAGTGAATCAACTTAAACCGCCGTGAAACAGTTTCATTCAGCCGCCGGATCGCGCCGCCAGACCAGCGCTCCGGCAATCACCAGCCCCGCTCCGGCTACATAGAGCGCAGGCTCCAGCTGGTGCGTCAGCGCGGTGGAGACCGCCGACAAAAGCGGCCCGACCAGCTGCCCTACCGCATAGACAGTAGTGAGCAGGCCCGCCAGATAGCGCGTATGTCGCGGCGCCATTTCGCGGCCATATTGCAGGGAGAGCTGCACCACACAGAGGAACCCGCCACCAACCAGCGCCGCACCAATTGCCAGGCCGCTGATGCCAGGCAGGATATCGGCACAAAATACGCCAGCGGCCTGCGCCCATAAAGCTATCGCCAGCCGGGTATTCGCCTGGCCATACTGACGGGTAAGAATGCCCAGGCCAATCCCCACCACGGCAGCACCGCCAAAGATCGGCCAGATGTACTGCGCAATGTGGCTGTCGGGAAAGCGGGAGGATGCCATTTGCGACAGGAAAGTGGCGGGAAGGATATAGCCGAATCCGGCCAGCGCATAGCTCCAGACCAGCTTCTTCAACCCGGCCGTCAGCACCAGCGGCTCGGGAGCCGTTTCCGGCCGATGCAGCTCTCCTTTACGCGGAAGGTTGCGGGCAACCAGCCCCACCAGGATCAGCGCCAGCACGCCATAAGCAAACCAGGCCCAGGAGGCGCTCACGTTATGCGAATGCAGCGCGACTGCCAGCATGCCGCTAAGAAAAATTCCGGTACCCGGCCCGGCAAACACCGCCGCGCTCAGACCGGGGCGTCCCAGCCTGTACAGCTGTTCATTGCTCCAGGCGGCAATCAATACCAATGCCCAGCCGCTGGCCCAGCCAATAAAGAAGCGAATAATGCCGTGCAGCCATGGCCCGGTAACGCAGGCAGAAAGCAGGGTCAGGATCACCGCTCCCCAGACGCCCACTTTCAGGCGCAGCTCCACCTGCTGCGTGGCCCGCATCGCATTCCAGGAGCCGCAGAGATAGCCCAGGTAGTTGAACGCAGCAACCACCGCCGCGCTGGTGAGCGAAAGCTGATGTTCGCCAATCATTAAAGGCACCTGAGGTGTGAAGGCGAATCGCCCGATCCCCATCGCCACCACCAGTGACAAAAACGCGCTCATTGCTACGCGAAAAGCCATGACCACTCCTTACCCTTTTTTGGTTGAATAACGGCATCATTGCCGACAATCGGTTGCCAGTATCCTGCCTGATGGTTAAACTCACGGAAAGTGAATAATTATCAGGAAGTTGTTTACGTAATGAGAAATCATGGATCTGACCCAGCTTAAAATGTTCTGTTCAGTAGCCGAAACGGGTTCGCTGGTACGCGCCGCTGAGCTGTTGCACCGCGTGCCCTCCAATCTGACTACCCGCCTGCGCCAGCTAGAACAGGAGTTGGGTACCGATCTCTTTATCCGGGAGAAGCAACGGCTGCGCCTTTCGCCCATGGGCCATAATTTTCTCAGTTACGCCCAGCGCATTCTTTCGCTGAGTGAAGAAGCGAAGAGTATGACGCAGAGCGGCGAACCCGGCGGGCCTTTTGCACTGGGTTCGATGGAAAGCACTGCTGCCACCCGTCTGCCCACTTTGCTGGCTGCCTATCACCAGCGCTACTCCTCGGTAACGCTTTCGCTGATCACCGGCACCTCTGGCGAGATAATTGCGCGCGTGCGCGAGGGGACGCTGGCGGCAGCTCTCGCTGATGGCCCGATCCGCGTGGATGAACTTAACAGCTGTCTGGCATTTCGGGAACAGATGGTGCTGATCTCAAGCATTACGCATCCGCCGATCGAGCGCCCGTCGGACGCCGCTGGCGATACGCTGTTTGCCTTTCGTCCAAGCTGCTCTTATCGCCTGCGGTTTGAAAACTGGTTCCGCAGCGCGGGCGTGCAGCCGGGCACCTTTATGGAGATACAGTCCTATCATGCGATGCTGGCCTGTGTGGCCAGCGGGGCCGGGCTGGCTTTACTGCCGGAGTCCGTGCTTGATCAGATGCCAGCCAAAGATCGCATTCAGCGCCATCCTCTTCCTGATGAGGTGCGCGAAGCTTCCACCTGGCTGGTCTGGCGTCGGGATGCCTTCACCCCCAACGTGGAAGCCCTGAAATACCTGATGATTGAACAATCGGACGCTACGGCCTCCTGATAACCCGTAACCGGGTAAATATTCGTCCATACTGATTAACCGTACTGTTTTTAAAATTACCGGGTGTTACTGCCGCACTCAGACTGAACCCGACCAGCATGCACTTATCGCAGCGTACCAGAGTACGTGAGGCTGGTGGGCGCAGCCCGGTTCAGCAAGGCAAGCAGCATAGCCGGAATACCCTTAAATGGAGAAATGATCCATGCAAATGATTAAAACTCGCGCAGCGGTTGCCTGGGCTGCGGGTGAACCGCTTTCCATCGAAGAGGTGGATTTAATGCCGCCGCAGAAAGGCGAAGTGCTGGTACGCATTGTCGCCACGGGGGTTTGCCATACCGACGCTTACACCCTTTCCGGTAAAGATCCCGAAGGCGTGTTCCCGGCTATTCTGGGACATGAAGGGGGCGGCGTGGTGGAAGCCATTGGCGAAGGGGTGACCAGCGTGGCCGTGGGCGACCACGTTATTCCGCTCTACACGCCGGAATGCGGCAAGTGTAAATTCTGCCTTTCGGGCAAAACTAACCTCTGTCAGGCGATCCGCACCACGCAGGGCCAGGGATTGATGCCGGACGGCACCACGCGCTTCTTTAAGGATGGCAAACCCATTTTCCACTATATGGGGACTTCCACTTTCTCTGAGTACACTGTTATTCCGGAAATCTCGCTGGCGAAAATCAGTAAAGAAGCGCCGCTGGAAGAAGTTTGCCTGCTGGGCTGCGGCGTCACCACCGGTATGGGCGCCGTAATCAACACTGCAAAGGTCAAGGAAGGCGATACCGTGGCCATTTTCGGCCTGGGCGGCATCGGACTTTCGGCGATTATTGGGGCCAAAATGGCCAAAGCGGGTCGCATTATCGGCATCGACCTTAATACCAGCAAGTTTGATCTGGCGAGCAAACTGGGTGCCACCGACCTGATAAACCCGAAAGATTACGATAAGCCGATTCAGGAAGTGATAGTCGAAATGACCGACGGCGGCGTCGACTTCTCCTTTGAGTGCATCGGTAACGTTAACGTTATGCGTTCCGCTCTGGAATGCTGCCACAAAGGTTGGGGCGAGTCGGTGATTATTGGCGTTGCCGGTGCCGGTGAAGAGATCTCCACCCGTCCTTTCCAGCTGGTAACCGGTCGTGTCTGGCGCGGTTCCGCTTTCGGCGGCGTAAAAGGCCGCTCGCAGCTGCCAGGTATTGTTCAGCAATATCTGGACGGCGAATTCCAGCTTAACGACTTTATTACCCATAACCTGTCACTGGATGAGATCAACGATGCCTTTGAGCTGATGCACGAAGGCAAGTCGATCCGTTCCGTTATACATTTCAAAAAATAGATCGGGAGGATCGATGCCATCTACTCTGGAGCTACTGGAAGAACACCGACTGTTTGGCGGCTGGCAGCAGCGCTACCGCCATCCGTCAACCGCACTCAACTGCCCGATGACCTTCAGCATTTTCCTGCCGGGGCCAAAGAGCGACGCGCCACCGCCGGTGCTGTTTTTCCTCGCGGGGCTGACCTGCACAGACGAAAACTTCTCCACCAAGTCAGGCGCTCAGCGGCTGGCCGCAGATCTGGGGATTGTCCTGGTGATGCCGGATACCAGCCCGCGCGGCGAGAATGTGGCGAATGATGAAGGCTACGATTTGGGCCAGGGGGCGGGCTTTTACCTGAATGCCACGCAGGCACCCTGGAGCGACCATTATCGCATGTATGATTATCTGAATGAGGAGCTGCCAGCGCTGATCGCCAGTAATTTTAACGTCAGCAATCGTCAGGCTATCATGGGGCATTCAATGGGCGGCCACGGCGCCATTATGCTGGCACTGCGCAATCCGGAGAAGTTTACCTCTGCCTCTGCTTTTGCGCCGATTGTTAACCCGGCGGAAGTGCCGTGGGGGCAAAAAGCCTTCAGCAGCTATCTGGGTGAAGAGCGGCAGGCCTGGCGTGAATATGACAGCTGCTGGCTGATGCAGCAGGCCACCACCGCGCTGCCGATGCTGATCGATCAGGGCGACAGCGATCAGTTCCTTGCCGATCAGCTGCATCCGGAAAGGCTGGAAAAAATTGCTCAGGAAAAAGGCTTCCCGCTGACCGTGCGTATACAGCCAGGTTACGACCACAGCTATTTCTTTATCGCCAGCTTTGTGGAAGATCACCTGCGTTTCCATGCGCAGCATCTTCTGGCATAAAGTAAAACTTCTGCCACCCGTTCGGGTTCAGAGCAAAGCGCTTTTGCGCTGAACGGCAGCAAAAAAAGCCGGGCAATGCCCGGCTTGTTGTTGCTGAAGAGACTTAGCGGATCAGAACGTATAGTCCACCGCCGCAAAATAGCGACGGCCATCTTCGTTATAGCTGTAGCTGTCGCGGCTGAGATCCTTGTCCGCCAGATTCAGCACCCCTGCCCGCAGCTTCACCGCTTTGGTGGCCTGCCACGATGCGCCGCTATTCCACAGCAGATAACCACCAGGGGTGACGCCATCGTCATTCAGCGTCCGCCGCTGGCCCGAGTAATTAGCCTGTAGGTAGAACGCCCAGTCCTGCAACGGCGTCCAGTCCAGCGTGCCGTTTGCGGTGTGTAGCGGCAGCTCCTGAAGCGGCTTGTTGCCACCCTCGCTTAAATCACGCCCGTCGGTATAGGTGTAGTTCAGCGTCAGCTTCCAGGCGTCGTTAAACGGGATCTTCACTTCCGTTTCCAGTCCGGTGATCCGTGCCTTGTTGACGTTGTAATAACGGAAAACAGGTTTGCCGCTCTCATCAAAGCCAACAAAGTTGCTGTAGCCCGGTGCGAGGGAAGCTGAAGGGGTTCGGGAGATGCTGATCATATCCTCTACGTTGTTCTGGAAAGCGGTGACGCTACCGGTCACGCCATCCAGCCAGCCTTCATCACCGGCGTAATAAATGCCCAGCTCAAAACTTTCGCTGGTTTCCGGCTTCAGCTCCGGGCTGCCGACAACGGCACAGCTGCCCCGACAGGAGTTGGTTTGCCAGTCCGGGCTAAGCTGTAACAGCGAAGGTGCCTTAAAGGCGTTGGCCCAGCCCCCTTTTACCGTAACGGTATCGGTGGCGCTGTAAACCAGATAAGCACGCGGGCTCCAGTGGTCGCCATAGGTCTGGTGATCGTCCATACGTACGCCGGTGGTCAGCGCCAGCGAGTCAAAAATTCGCCATTCGTCTTCCACAAACAGCGCATACTGGCGGGCGGAAGTCGCGCCGCTGCCCGTGAGGTTGACAGGATCTTCCAGCTTGTCGTGACGCACTTCACCGCCAAACGTCAGCAGTTGATTGATATCGGCCAGCGGCAGGATCAGCTTGCCATCCAGCGAGTTGTTTTTAGCAATGATGTTCTGCCCGCTGGTGTAGTTGTCTACCCGATCGCCGTAAAAACGCAGTTCGGTGTTACCCCAATCCCAGCGACCGTTGTGACCAACGGAGTAGTTCTGGCGTTCAAGGCGGTTTTTATCCAGCGAGTCAGAATCGCGATCCTGGCGATCGAAGCCGTAGCCGAAGGTCATATCCTGATCTCTGGTTGGCGTAAGCGAGAACTCCACATTCCCGTCGCGGGTAGTGTAGCCTTCAATGCGCGGGCTAAGGCCGCTGTCTGAGGTGGCGGACGCCTGCTGGCTGTCTTTTTCACGCTTGCCCAGGCTGCCATACACTTTTACCCCCAGCAGATCGTCGATTATCGGCCCGCTGGTAAAGAAATTACCGTTATAGCTGTCGCCGCGATCGCGATGTTCCTGAACCGTGGTGTCCGCACTCAGCGTGCCGTGCCAGGCTTTGCCGACTTTACGGGTGATGATATTGACCACGCCGCCAAGCGCATCAGAACCATAGAGCGAGGACATCGGCCCACGAACCACCTCGATGCGCTCTATGGCGTCCGCCGGGATCCAGTTGAGATCAAAATCGTTGTGGCGGAATACGGCGTTTCGTGAGTTTACGCGCTTGCCGTCAATCAGGATCAGCGTATAGCTGCTGTCCAGACCGCGCAGGCTGATACCTTTACGGTTATCCCCTTCATTGGTCAACTGCACGCCAGGCACATCGCGCAGCACATCTTTGAGGTTCTGAACCGGTTTTCGTTTGATATCTTCAGCGGTGATCACGCTGATACTGGCAGGCGCGTCTTTAAGGTTAACTTCTGTGGCCGAAGCGGTCACCACCATAGTGTCATCTTTATCTTCTGACTCAACGGCGGAAACCGGAAAGGTAAAGGCGAGCGCGGACGCGCACAGCCCGCAGCGTATAACGGGATTTAACCTGAACATGCTTTTCTCCATGAGGCGCATATAGAATAAGTGTCATCAATACCTTTTGCTCACACTTAATCAGCAGAGTTCACTCTGCTGTAAATTCCCGGTATCTTCCGGTTTTCTGTTTACGTTATTATCCGGGCGACTTTGCGCCGCCCTTTATTGTTTGTCTTGCCGGACTATTAAAACCCAGGTTCGGTCACCAGGCCATCGATCAGCACCTGCGGCGTACCCTGCGTGCAGCGCTCTATGCGGCCCTTCACGCCATAAACTCTCGCCAGGCTTGCCGGGGTGATCACCTCTTCCGGTAAGCCATCGGCAATTAATTCACCGTTCTGCAACATTAATATATGCTCGCCATGGCGCAGCGCGATATTAATATCGTGCACCACCACCACCGTAATAATATTGCGTTTTCGCGTTTCTCTGCGCACCAGATCCATCACGTGGAACTGGTAATTTAAATCCAGCGCGCTGAGGGGTTCATCCAGTAATAACAGTTCAGGCCGGCGGATTAATGATTGCGCCAGCCCCACCAGCTGTTTCTGACCGCCGGAAAGTTGATCGAGATAGCTTAAAGCCAGATGCGAAATACCAAGCTGTTCGAGTATCGCCATAACTTCCGCTTCGCTGGCTGCGCTGCTGCGTCCACCAGAGGCGCGCTGGGCGACGATGATCGACTCCAGCACGTGCAGATGGACGCCCGCAGGCAGCGACTGCGGCAGATAAACCACTTTTTCTGCCCGCCGCGCGAAAGGTTGCGACATCAGCTCGGTGCCGTTCAGCCAGACTTCGCCCTCGGCACGATTCAGTCCGGCCAGCGAGCGCAACAGCGTGGATTTACCGCAGCCATTTGGCCCCAGTAGCACGGTGATCTTACCGCGCGGCAACAGCGGCACGTTGAGATCGCTGATAATTTTACGTTTAGGATAACCGGCGTGGAAACCGCTGATACGTAAGCCTTCCATCACACACTCCCCCGATGGCGCAGAATAATACTCAGGAAGAACGGCACGCCCACCAGTGAGGTCACGATGCCAACGGGAATAATTACCCCAGGGATCAGATTTTTCGACACTACGGAAGCCATCGACAGCACCAGCGCCCCGGTAAGCGCGCTGGCTGGCAGGTAGAAACGGTGATCCTCACCAAAAATCATTCGGGCGATATGGGGTGCCACCAGACCAATAAAGCCAATCGGGCCGACAAACGCCACCGCCAGCGCCGAAAGGATACTGATGCGCAGCAGCGTGCCGAGGCGAAGGCGGCGAACATCAATACCGAAACTCACAGCCCGATCTTCACCCAGGCGCAGCGCCGTGAGTTTCCAGGAACTCATCATCGAGAACGGCACAAGAATGACCAGAGCAAGCGTCAGTACGCCCAGTTTCTCCCAGGAGGCTCGGGCCAGGCTGCCCATAGTCCAGAACACCAGCCCCTGAAGCGTGTCTTCGCTGGCGATAAACTGCATCATCGAGACCAGCGCGTTAAAGGTGAAGACCAGCGCAATGCCGAACAGCACCACGCCAGAGGTAGCCACCCGAGTCCAGCGCGTGACGCCATCCAGCATCAGGGCAGCAAACAGGGCAAAGACAAAGGCGTTAGCAGAGATAAACCACTGGTCAGGGATGCCGGGAAGACCAATACCCAACACGATAGCCAGCGCAGCGCCAAAGGCAGCGGCAGAAGAGACGCCCAGCGTAAACGGACTGGCCAGCGGATTATTGAGGATGGTTTGCATTTCAGCACCGGCCAGGCCAAGCGCGAGGCCGACCACCACCGCCATCAGCGCATACGGCAGTCGGATCTCCCAGACAATGACCCGCGTGCCCGCTTCCACTGACTGCGGGGAAAGCAGCGTGTGCCACAGCGCTTGCAGCGATAAGCCGGAGGGGCCGAGGGTGAAATCCAGCACCAGCGAAGCGAGGATAGCCAGCACCAGCGCGCTCATCATCAGCAGACGGTGACGTAACATATGATGGTAGCGGCCCATCACGCCTTCTGCGGGCTGCCTGTCGGCGTACTGTACGGGGTCGTGGGTTACACTCATTCTCAATACCTGTAATAACTCTGATCCAGCCGCGATGATAAAGAGAAAGTTGTAACACTTACCCCCTTAAGGGTAACGATTCTCCTTTCAGCGCGCTCTTTATTCCCCGTACGACGCGCCAGAGCAGTAAGAGCCGGGGCGGGACAGAGAGGAAAAGTGACGGCGGTAACAATAAAGCAAATGATAATAGTTATCAATAATATTTGTAACATCAGCTTACAGACGAAAAAAGGCGCGGGATCCGCACTGTTTTTCACCTGTCGTTTGAGGTTGTTACCATGATGTTCATAATTTTTTCGACTGAATATTTTTGATGAACATCACGAAAAAATAGCATTACTTTTTGTAAGGTTAAATGTGTACCCTAAGCGAATACAGTTCACGCTAAGCAAAAATATTTTATTAAGGACGTAATTTGTCAGAGCAAGCATAAAAGGAATTAAAATGAACGTACTCTCAAAAAAAGAACTCCCTGTTGTTTCCGGAAGTGGCGCCAATTCTAACTCTGAATTTAATATAAGCAGAAACAACACATCAAGAAACCATGGCTCAGCATATAGTGGCGTTGATTCATGCGGAGCCGGAATACTCGGTGGTCTTGTAGCTGGTATGGCCGGAGGGCCTGGTGGTATGGCTTTAGGCGTTGTTGGCGGTATGATCGCTGGTCAATGCACAAATGACAGTTTCCGTAAGGGGAATGGCGGCGGCGGTGGGTCCGCCCCTAACTATGGCGGACAGTGCACATGCCAGGTTCACCCAAAAAAGCAGGAAAACCTGATGAAAGCTTTTTTCTATTATTTAGTCTATTTCCTCCTGTTTATTATGGGGTTCAGACTTCTCAATAATGCTCACATTCTTGACTTTGATACCCCCTCCAGGAGCGAGTCATTTTCTAAATTTGTCATTATGATTATAGTGCTTTTAGCGGTAACACGTTGGGGGATAAAAGTTTATAAATATTTAACGGATTATAAATAACAGTAAGGGCTGAAATAAGGAAAACAACTTTTCCTCATTTCAGCCCCAGCGTTATTTCCAGTGACGATCATGACTTTTCGGCACTTGATGACAGGTAGCGCACTCATCAATCATGCACTGCCGCCACCGCCAAACTTTGCCGCTACGCTACTTTTCAAATTTCGGGAATTCCATCTCGCTGTACTTCACAAAGCGGGACTTTTTTGTCAGCTTATAGCCGAACCAGATAATCAGGAACAGCGGGATGCCGATATAGGTGGCCGCCACGCCGTACCAGTCAATGGTATCCGACAGGAAAGCCTGATAATTCTGCCCTAAGGTAATGATCAGGCAGAGAACAAAGGCAAAGATCGGCCCCAGCGGGAAGAAACCGGAAAGGTATGGCAGGTCGGCCAGATCCAGCCCCTGAGCAACATATCCCCTGCGGAAACGATAGTGGCTGATGGCGATACCCAGCCAGGCGATAAACCCGGTCATGCCCGAGGTATTCAGCAGCCATAAATAGACGGTCTGGTTACCAAACATCGAGGTCAGGAAGCAAAGCCCTGCAACTACCGTTGTGGCATACAGCGCATTGCGTGGGACGCCGCCCTTTGACAGTTTGCCAAAGATACGTGGCGCTTTTCCTTCACGAGCCAGGGTAAACAGCATCCGCGTTGAGGCATACATACCAGAGTTGCCCGCAGATAATACCGCCGTCAGGATCACCGCATTCATCACTGCCGCCGCCGAGAGCAGACCAGCATGCTTAAACACCAGCGTGAACGGACTGACGCTGATATCAGTAACATCGTTACGCAACAGGCTTGGATCGGTATAAGGGATGATCAGGCTGATCACCAGGATCGCCAGCACGTAGAACAGCAGGATACGCCAGAACACCTGACGAACCGCGCGGGGAATGTTCTTAGCCGGGTCCTCAGATTCACCCGCCGCAATACCTATCAGCTCCGTCCCCTGGAAGGAGAAGCCAACAATCATCGCCACGCCAATCATCGCAGAGAATCCGCCCGAGAACGGCGCATCGCCAATCTGCCAGTTCTGCCAGCCCGCGGCTTCCCCACCCCGCAGGATGCCGGTAATCATCAGCACGCCTACCGCAATAAAGATGATCACCGTGACCACTTTGATCAGCGAGAACCAGTATTCCGCTTCACCAAACCCCTTCACGGAGATGTAGTTCAGCAGAAAGATAATGCAGAGGAACAGCGCGCTCCAGATCCAGCCAGGCGTGTCCGGGAACCAGTAGGTCATCACCAGTTGCGAAGCCACCAGATCGACAGCGATGGTGACGGCCCAGTTGTACCAGTAGTTCCAGCCGAGCGCGAAGCCGAAGCCCTCTTCCACATAGTTGGCGCCGTAAGTGGAAAACGATCCCGAGACCGGCATAAAGGCCGCCAGTTCACCCAGGCTGGTCATCAGAAAGTAAACCATCAGGCCGATCAGCACATAAGAGAGCAGCGCGCCACCCGGCCCTGCCTGAGAAATGGTGGCGCCAGAGGCCACGAATAAGCCGGTTCCGATGGAACCACCAATGGCGATCATCGTCAGGTGACGCGCCTTTAACTCACGCCGCAGCGCAGGTTGTTGTGTTGTTTTTGTGTCCTGAACCATCTTGAAATGCTACGTCCTGGTAAAAATAAGGCGCGATTGTAGCAAACTGACCCGACAGGCATAGTGATTCCGCGCCGTTATAAGATAGGTTCATGATCGGCGCAAAATTATTAGTTTGAATCTTTTTATCCCTACAAAAGGCAGAGAGGGAGAGTGACTCCGGCCTGCAAAAGCGAGGCCGGGAGCAAAGCTACTCGGTGCAGTAGCTCAAGAAACGCAGCAGGGATTTTGACAGATGCTTCTGTCGGTGATGTATGCGGTACAGGGTACGCTTAAGCCTGGGCAGCGGTACAACCACCTCTTTTAGCGTACCCACGGCAAGCTGCTCCGCTATCACCCGTCTGGAAAGACAGCTGATCCCCATGCCGTGACGCACGGCATGCTTAATCGCCTCGGAATTACCCAGTTCCAACGCCAGCCGGAACTGCGGCAAATGTGAAAGCAGCAGATAGTCCACAATTTCCCGCGTACCCGATCCGTGCTCACGCAGGATCCAGGGCGCGGCAGCCAGCGTCTCAAGCGTCACGGGCTGGTTAAAGATCTCTGCATCAGGTGCGGCAAACACCACCAGCTCATCCTCCAGCCAGGGTTCACTGAGGATATCAGGCATATGGCACGGCCCCTCAATCAGCCCGATATCCACCCGAAAGTCCGCCACGGCAGTAATGGCATCCATGCTGTTGCCCACGCTGAGTTCCAGCGGCAGTTCAGGATAATCCTTTCGCCAGCCGGCCAGCATACCGGGCAGCAGGTAGTTGCCGATAGTACTGCTGGCATAGACGCGCAGCGCGCCGTTATCTTCCCGGAACAGCTGTTCAATCTCCGTCGCCTGCTCAAGAAGCGCTACCGTGCGGGGATAGAGCAGACGACCGTGCTCGTTGACGACCAGTCTCTTGCCCACGCGGTCAAAAAGCTGCACGCTGAGCTGGTTTTCCAGATCCGCCAGCGCGGCGCTGACCGCAGACTGGGAAAGCGAGAGAACCTGCGAAGCCTGGGTGGTCGAGCCGCTTTTCAGCACCTCGGCAAAGACCTCAAGCTGCCTTAATGTGATATGCATGGCGGTTCCCTATGCGCTGTGGCGATAAATCAGATAAATTATCAGGGCGATCCAGACCAGTAGCAGCACGCCCAGCCCACTGAATACTTTTTTTCCTCTGGCGCGCTGAAGCTCTGCCCTGGAGCGGCTGCTGTTTCTGATTGCCGCTGGCAACAGACGCAACAGCAGCATCATGCCAAAGGGGACGATAACGGCATCGTCCAGCAGACCCACCACCGGGATAACGTCCGGGATCAGGTCAATGGGGCTGAAAGCGTACGCCGCCAGCCCTGTGGCCATCAGCTTAAACCGCAGCGGCGTGCGGGGATCGCGACAGGCGAACCACAGGGTCAGCGCATCCTTTTTGACAAGTTTTACCCATTTCCGCAGTCGTCCAAACACAGCCCGCCCCTTATCACTTATTCTGGTTAATTATAAATATATAATCAATTTCACTTTTAAGCCACTTTTCTCCATGATCGGGGTATTGAAAAGGAGCTTGCTATGACCACACTGACTCTTCTGCATCTGCAACATAGGCCCGTTCGTTACGCCGCTGGTCTGCTGCTTTCTCTGGTTTTAGCCGCAGGCGCAAGCTGGCTCAGCACCCTGCCTGCCGTCTCTTCGCTGGGATTAGGCGCCCTGACGCTGGCTATTGTGGCCGGTATTTTGGTGGGTAATACCTTTTATCCCCGCTTTGCCGACAGTTGCGATCCTGGCGTAGTGCTGGCGAAACAACAGCTGCTGCGCCTTGGCATCGTGCTGTATGGCTTCAGGCTGACCTTTCAGCAAATCGCCGACGTTGGCGTCAGCGGCGTGGTGATTGATCTCCTGACGTTGAGTTCCACCTTTTTGCTGGCCTGCTGGCTGGGCCGTCGGGTTTTTGGACTGGACCGCGATACCGTCTGGTTAATCGGTGCCGGCAGCAGCATCTGTGGTGCCGCCGCCATCCTGGCCACCGAACCCGTGATTAAGGCCGATGCCTCTAAAGTAGCGGTAGCCATCGCGACCGTGGTGATTTTCGGTACGCTGGCGATTTTTATCTATCCCCTGCTTTATCCGCTGGCCTCTGCCCTGTTCAGCAGCGTAACGCTGACCAGTTGGGGTATTTTCACCGGATCCACAATGCATGAGGTTGCCCAGGTGGTGGCCGCCGGGCACGCCGTGAGTCCGGAGACGGAAAATGCGGCGGTGATAGCCAAAATGCTGCGGGTAATGCTGCTTGCCCCGTTCCTGCTGCTGCTCAGCGCGCGAGTACGTCAGCAGGCATCAGGCGGTTCAGCGGAGTCTGGTACTTTGCGCTTCCCCTGGTTTGCGCTGGTGTTTATCGCCGTTGCGATGGTCAACTCGCTGCACCTGCTGCCCGTTACTGTGGTTAACGCACTGAATCAACTGGATAATATTGTGCTGGCTACGGCAATGGCTGCGCTGGGTCTGACCACCCATATCAGCGCCCTGAAACGGGCCGGAGTTAAACCGCTGCTGCTGGGTCTGGCTCTGTTTATCTGGCTGGTGGTTGGCGGCGGTGCGATTAACCTTGGGATCCAGCATTTGTTGTCATGATTTGACGCCGTTTCCGGTTATCATTGCCCGCTCGCCTCTTGCATGCAGGCAATTTAACAGGAGATAAGGCATGAAATATATCGGTGCCCACGTCAGCGCAGCTGGCGGTGTGGATCAGGCGGTGCTGCGCGCACATGAACTCGAAGCCACTGCATTTGCGCTGTTTACCAAAAACCAGCGCCAGTGGCGGGCAGCGCCGCTGACTGATGAAGTCATTTCCGCCTTTCGTACGGCCTGCGAAAAGTATCACTACACCTCTGCACAAATCCTGCCCCATGACAGTTTTCTGATTAACCTGGGGCATCCGGTAGAGGAGGCGCTGGAGAAATCGCGCGTGGCGTTTGTGGATGAGCTTCAGCGTTGTGAGCAGCTTGGCCTGTCGTTGCTGAACTTCCACCCCGGCAGTCATCTGAACCAGATTGATGAAGAAGCTTGCCTGAAGCGCATTGCCGAGTCGGTGAATATCGCACTCGACAAGACTCAGGGCGTCACTGCGGTTATCGAGAATACCGCCGGTCAGGGCAGCAACCTGGGCTTTCGCTTTGAACACCTGGCCGCCATTATTGATGGCGTGGAAGATAAGTCGCGCGTTGGCGTCTGTATTGATACCTGTCACACCTTTGCTGGCGGTTATGACTTAAGAACCGAAGAGGATTGCGTAAAAACTTTTGCCGAGTTCGGGCGCGTTGTGGGTTTTGAGTATCTGCGTGGTCTGCATCTCAACGATGCAAAAAGCGACTTTGCCAGCCGCGTTGACCGTCATCACAGCCTGGGTGAAGGCAAAATAGGTAAAACCCTGTTCAGCTGGCTGATGAAAGATAAGCGGTTTGACGGCATCCCCCTGATTCTGGAAACCGTGAACCCGGATATCTGGAAAGATGAGATTGCCTGGCTGAAGTCTGAACAGAACTGAGGCTGATTAAGATCATAAAAAAAGCGCGGTCGCCCGCGCTTTTTTATTGCCTGTAGGAAATCAGGCTTTAGCTAATTCCGCTTCCGGACGTTTCAGCACCGCGTAGGAAAGACCCGCGACCACCGTGCCTGCAATGATAGCCATCAGGTAGCCCACCACAGGAGTGATGGCGCCTGGGATCAGCAGCACAAACAGCCCGCCGTGAGGTGCCATCAGTTTAGCCCCTACCGCCATGGAAATAGCACCGGTCAACGCGCCGCCGATAATGCAGCAAGGCAGCACACGCATCGGGTCACGGGCAGCAAACGGAATGGCGCCCTCAGAGATAAAGCACAGCCCCAGAACCAGCGCCGCTTTGCCTCCTTCCTGCTGACCTTTATTAAATTTCCTGCGGGCTACCAGCGTCGCCAGCCCCATCGCCAGCGGCGGCACCATACCGGCCGCCATAATAGCGGCCATAGGTGCGTAGGTCTGGGAACTCAGCAAGCCAACCCCAAAGGCGTAGGCCACTTTGTTCACCGGGCCACCCATATCGGTACACATCATGCCGCCGAGGATTGCACCCAGCAGGACGGCGTTAGCGGTACCCATATTAGCCAGCCAGTGAGTCAGCCCTTCCATAATTTTGGCAATCGGCGTACCCACCACATAGATCATCAGCAAACCGGTGATCAGGCTGGCGACCAGCGGAATAATCAGGATCGGTTTTAACGCTTCCATACTCTGCGGCAGCTTAAGCTTGCTGCTGATAAATTTCGCCGCGTAACCGGCGATAAAGCCCGCGATGATCCCGCCAAGGAAACCGGCGTTGATGCTGGTGGCGAGCATACCGCCAATCAGACCTGGCGTCAGGCCCGGACGGTCTGCGATGGAAAAGGCGATAAAGCCTGCCAGCACAGGAACCATCAGAGCAAAGGCGCTGCCGCCGCCGATCTGCATCAGTGCCGCCGCCAGCGTTCCCTGCTCTTTAAATGCGGTAATACCAAACGCGAAGGAGAGCGCGATGCTCAGACCGCCCGCTACCACCATCGGCAACATATAAGAAACGCCGGTTAACAGGTGGCGATAGGCGCCTGCACTCTCTTTTCTGTCATCACTCTGAGAAGCGTTGCTGCCGCCTTTGGGCTGATAAGGGCGGGCTTCCGCTACCGCTTTATCCAGCTCCTGCGCCGTCTTTTTCAGCGCCAGACCGGTTGAAGTGCGATACATCGGCTTGCCAGCAAATTTCGCCAGATCCACTTCGATATCGGCTGCCACAATAACCAGATCGGCTTCTGCAACCTCTTCAGGCGTAATGGCATTGCCCGCCCCCACAGAACCACGGGTTTCTACCTTCACCCACCAGCCGCGCTTTTTCGCTTCGGTGTCGATGGCTTCCGCCGCCATAAAGGTATGCGCCACGCCAGTTGGGCAGGCAGTGATAGCGACGATGCGTTTTGGTCTGTTCTCTGCCACAGCGGCCGCAGGGGCGGCTGTTGCCGCTACCGCAGGCGCATGCCAGGGTTTTGCTTCGGTCTGTGCTTTCGCCAGTACCGCATCGGGCTGACGCAGTAACTGTTCGATATCGGCCAGATAAACGGCTTTACCCTCAAGCGAAACGTCGCCCGGAACGTTTTTACCGGCGACAATGATCTGGTCTGCTTCGGCCAGATTATCGGTCAGCGTCACACCCTGACTGGCCGCCGCGGCCGTTGCGATATTTTTTGCCAGATAGCCAGTGGCCAGCCCCAGCGAAGAATCAATTATCAGCAGCGTTTTCATTATGCTCTCCTGCTGTCAGTTAAAAGGTTGGAGGTCGACACGCGCCATCATCGCGGCCAACTGGGTACGATCGGTTACGCCCACATTGCTCTGACTGACGGCCATTGCCGCAACAGCCGTAGCCAGACGCAGCGTATGCTCGCTGGATTCACGCATCAGCAGGCCATAGATCAGCCCGCCAACCATAGAATCCCCGGCACCTACCGTGCTGACCACTTCACAAGCGGGTGGTTTGGCGATCCATTCGCCTGAAGCATTCACCCACAGCGCGCCTTCTGCACCGAGTGAGATAACCACGTGGGCAATGCCCTGCTCCCGCAGCGCATGCGCTGCTTCAATCACGTCCTGCAAATCTGGCAGCTTACGCCCAGCCCAGATTTCCAGCTCGCGGCGGTTCGGTTTTACCAGCCAGGGGGCCGCCTTGAGTCCGGCGACCAGCGCTTCACGGCTGCTGTCAAAAATGATGCAGGGGCAGTGGGTGCGTAACGCTTTCATCCAGTCGGTGAAGGCATCCGGCTCCACGCCTGCCGGCAGGCTGCCGCTGACGCAGACCATGTCGAACTGGCCAAGCCAGGTCAGTGAATCGGTGGTGAAACGTTCCCAGTCCTGAGGCGTCACCTCAAAACCAGAGAAATTAAAATCGGTTACGACCCCCTCTTTTTCAGTCAGCTTTACGTTGATGCGCGTACGCCCTTCCACAACCTGAAAGCGGTTAGCGATCCCCAGCTCGCTAAACAGATGCTGGAAGCCATCCTGATTCTCTTTCCCGAGGAATCCCCCCACGGTGACATCAATACCCAAGTCCTTCAGGACTTTGGCGACGTTAATCCCTTTACCGGCGGCATGCAGACCGGTGGTTTTTACCAGGTTAACTTCACCGCGCTCAATTTCTGGTGCGTAACCTACCAGGTCATAGGCGGGATTTAGCGTGATGGTAGCAACGCGTCTGCTCATGCTGCACCCTCGCCCAGGCCACCAGAGATAGCTTCACCAATGGCGTCCAGCGCCGCGCGGGCATCTTCACCACTGGCGGTAAAGCGCAGGCGATGGCCTTTCTTCACGCCCAGCGCAACCACTTTCATCAGGCTGCGTCCGTTAGCCGGTTTGCCGCTGCCGTCGAGATTGGTCACGGTAACGTCACAGTTAAACTGTTTGATAACTGTAACCAGCGCCGTACCGGGACGGGCATGCAGCCCGTGCTCGTTACGGATAGTAAACTCTTCAGTAAGCACGTCAGCCTGCTCAGAGACTTCGCTGGTCAGCAGCGCGAGAATGCCCGCCGCATCCGCCTTCAGCAGGCGTTCAGCTTTTTGCTGGATCAGCAGGTCGCTGAGGTAGTTCAGCACGCTCATTGGCCGATCGTCCGTTACCGATACGGTCAGCAGCAGCGCGGCCTTTTCACCCTGAACGTCAAAAGGTTCAGCGGCACGACTGATAGCAATAGCGCTGCCGAGGTTGCCTTCGGTGCTGTCGCTCAGCCAGATGCCCTGCCCCAGGTTCAGCGGCTTGCCAGAAATCACGCTGCTGACAAAACGGGCATCAACCGCGCCAGCCTGTTGCAGACGACCCGCATTGAGCGCCTGTAGGGTCATTAAATCGCTGGCGGCCACCTCTGTAGCAATCAGCGAAGTATCAAATTTAAACTCAGCACCCTGCTTTTCACCCATCAACAGGCTGCGCAGCGTTTCGGCGGAATCTGTGGTTTTCAGCTCCTCAGCCACGCTGTCATCACTCAGCACGTGCGTAAGCTGACGTAGCAGCGCAAGGTGCTCGTCTGACTTAGCCGCAATACCGATGACCACATACGCGGTCTGCTCTTCGCCCCAGGCAATGCCCTGGGGGAACTGGAAAACCTGCACGCCGGTCTGCAAAACCAGATCGCGCGTGTCGGTGGTGCCGTGAGGAATGGCTATACCATTGCCCAGATAGGTGGAAGTTTGCTGTTCACGGGCAAGCATCCCGTTCACATATCCTTCCCCCACATTGCCGGCTGAGGTCAGCGCGGCAGCAACCTGGCGGATAGCCTCTTCTTTATTCCCGGCGGTGGCGCCAGGATGGATGGCATCTAGTGCTAGCTGGAACATAGTTCTCCTCTCTGCTGAATTTGAATCGTTTCAGCTATTTTGAGAAAAAAGCGCTGTCTGTAGAAGCAACAAGCTGAACAGACACCGCTGAAACGTTTCAAGGAGTGTGTTCCTGTTCATCAATGACTGGCAAGTTTTACCGTCAACGACGTAGCAGATTTTTGATGCCACGCACATTTTGCTGACCTTTTTCCGAAAAGCAGCAGGCTGCCGCTGCGCTTGCTGACGGCTGCTGAAGGGGAGTCATAGTGGCGGGTGGGAATTAAGCAGAGCGCTGTTCTGGTGATAAATGCAGGCTGCGGGCGGGGAATGGAATTAAGGCGCAGTCTGCTGCTCCAGCTCCAGCAGCCAGACCAACGCCTCCTGACGGCTGCTGTGGCACATTTCAGCCGTGGGTTTTAAACCCGCACAAACGGCAGGCCGGAGCGGCGAGGCAAAAATTTTACAGCGCTGCTGCTCATCAAGCTGGATGCAAGGGGTGTTGGCAGGCTTGCCGTTGGGCATACCAGGAATGGGCGAAGAGATAGAAGGCGCAGTACAACAAGCCCCACAGGCGTCACGGCACTTCATCTATTATTCCCCGGCGTTGAAAGCGCGACAATAGCAGGCGCATGCGGCGAAGGCTATCCTTTACTCAAGCACAATTTCATCCTGCCCTTTCCGGTCTGGTACTTGCCTGAACAGGCCAGCCAGAGTAAGTTGTCGCGAGAAATTTTCACAGCCCACTTATCGAGAGTTCAGCATGCCAAGAGCCAATGAGATCAAAAAAGGGATGGCGGTGAGCCATAACGGTAAGCTTCTGTTAGTTAAAGATATTGACGTACAGAGTCCCAGCGCCCGTGGCGCGTCAACCCTGTATAAAATGCGCTTCACCGATATCCGGACCGGGCTTAAAGTTGAAGAGCGCTTTAAGGGTGACGAGATCATCGACACCATTTCTCTGAGCCGTCGTCAGGTGACCTTCTCTTATATCGACGGCGACGAATATGTCTTTATGGATGATGAAGATTACACGCCTTACGTCTTTAAGGGTGAGCAGATTGAAGAAGAGCTGCTGTTTCTGCCTGAAGGCGGCATTCCCGGCATTCAGGTATTAACAATGGATGGGCAGATCCTGGCGCTTGAGTTGCCACAGACGGTGGACATGGAAATTGTGGAAACCACGCCCGGCATCAAAGGGGCTTCTGCCAGCGCCCGCACCAAACCGGCCAAAATGAGCACCGGACTGGTGATTCAGGTGCCGGAATATCTGAGTAACGGCGACAAAATTCGCATTCATATTGCCGAGCGCCGCTATATGGCACGTGCCGACTAACAGCTGATGGGCGGTGCGCAGTGCATCGCCTTAATTGCTATGTTATAACATTTAATTGTAATTCTGGATCAGGATGCCGCGCTGGTGGGTGCTGTCCAGCCAGCTTATCTCAGAGCTTCCTATGGCCGGTGGCAAGTGATCGCTGGCCGAAACGGATGAAGTTGTCACCTGATTGTTTCCGTCCCGCAGACAGGAAGTAATAAGCTGGTTTTGTTTCAGGTCTGTTGTACAACTTGTTTCCACTATAGCGCCCTGGAACCCGATAGTGCCAGAATTGTTATCTGTGGCCATCTCATGCGCCAGTGCATGACTGGTTCCGGCTGCCAAAAGCATCATTATTAAAGCCGGTTGAATGCTTTTCATTCTGACCCTCACTTTCGCGTTTGTTGTCTGATAAGCATAGATGTCCGGCAGCAAACTTTCTGAACAGCAGCCCCTCAGGCGTTCATCCTGGCAGCAATAAGCCGCTGATTAGCCAAAAACAGCACAACTTGATAAGCGATCGTCGTTACAGGAGAGATAAATGACCAGGGTAAACCTGATTACCGGCTTTTTGGGCAGCGGTAAAACCACCACCCTGCTGCACCTGCTGGCTAACAAACCCGAAAATGAACGTTGGGCGGTGCTGGTGAATGAATTTGGTGAGATCGGTATTGACGGTGCGCTGCTGGCAGAAAGCGGCGCCATTCTGAAAGAGATCCCCGGCGGCTGCATGTGCTGCGTCAACGGTCTGCCGATGCAGGTTGGGCTTAATATGCTGCTGAAACAGGCAAAACCCGACCGCCTGCTGATTGAACCCACCGGTCTGGGTCATCCAAAGCAGATTCTGGATATGCTCTCGGCAGAGGTGTATCGCCCGTGGCTGACCCTGGATGCCTCTCTCTGCGTGCTGGATCCCCGTCAGTTTGCCGATCCCCGCGTAGTGGAGAATGAAAATTTCCGCGATCAGCTGGCCGCAGCCGATATCATCGTGGCTAATAAAGAAGACCGCTGGCAGGATGCGGACAGAGCAGCCCTGGCACAATGGCAGAGCAACGATGCGCTGCAACGGCCAGTGATCCCGGTTAGCTTTGGCAAAATAGACCAGACTCTGCTGGCGCAACCGCGCCTGAATCTGCGCACGTTACCTCAGGCGCAGCACCATCATTCACACGCCGCGCCCCCTTCCGGGCTGGCTGCTCTGTCGCTGACTGCGGGAACACGCTGGCGGCGCTCGTTAAATCAGGGACAGGGCTACCATGCCTGCGGCTGGATATTTGATGACGAGACGGTGTTTGACACCATTGGCCTGCTTGAATGGGTCCGTCTTGCGCCCGTTACCCGCGTAAAAGGGGTAATGCGTATTAAAGAAGGGCTGGTCAGCGTTAACCGTCAGGGCGAGGACTTTCATATTGAAACGCGCTCTTCCTCACCGCCAGACAGCCGTATTGAAATGATCCATGAAGCGGAAGCGGACTGGAACAAGTTGCAAAGTTCTTTGTTGAAACTTCGTTTAACTCCTGAGGTATAATCTACGCTATTACTTTTCCTTAATTTATCCTTAACACGAAATGACCACTAACCGTTTACTGACCATCCTGGTGCTTAATGTACTGGGATTTGCGCTTTTCTTTTCCTGGTATCTGCCGGTTAACCACGGTTTTTGGTTCCAGCTGGATAAAAATATCTTTTACTGGTTTAACGACCGGCTGCTGACGAATAAGCCGCTGCTCTGGCTGTTGGCTGTGACCAACTTCCGCGCCTTTGACGGTATTTCATTACTGGCGATGGGCGGCTTATATCTGCATTTCTGGCGGCGTGAAACCCCGCCGGGCCGCCGCAGGTTACTGGCAATTGGTATTGCGATGCTAATTTGTGCCGTGGTGCTGAACCAGCTGGGGCATTTAATTCCGGTCTCCCACCCAAGTCCGACCAAATTTTTCCCTGACGTTAATCACGTCACGAAATTAACCGGCATCCCGGCTAAAGATGCTTCAGCAGACAGTTTTCCGGGCGACCACGGCATGATGCTAATGATATTTGCCTGCTTTATGCTGCGTTATTTCACGCGCCGCGCCTTTATGATTGCGGTAGCGATTGTGATTGTTTTCGCTTCGCCGCGCATTATGATCGGCGCACACTGGTTTACTGATGTGGTCGTGGGGTCGCTCTCAATGGTGCTGGTGGGCATGAGCTGGTGCTTACTGACCCCAATTAGCGATTACCTGGTTAATGCGCTCTATCGCCACCTGCCGGGCAAATACAAACCCGCTAAATAATGACTATCCGGGGCGGTAAAAAGGGGCTGATTCCTCAGCGGCTTATTTACTGCCCTTATTATTAGCCTCCTTATTAAATGGTAACGAGAAGTTTTCATTATGGTTACCGCCTCGTAAAAAAGGGTGGCTTAACGCTATTGTCCAGCGTGATTAATCTTATTTTTCCGTCTTAGCTTGTTTTTTGCCCACTTCGTTCCATTATTTCCTCAAGTTTTCTCCCTGATTGCCGATAAAGTGCGCGTATTGATACATTCCTATTTCATATCAAAAAAACCTGTAAAAAGTCGTTTAAACCCCTCGCTATGGGGCTTGTAATCGGGTAACCTCACTTTCAGTTAGGCTACTTCAGTAGACCATTTCCAGGATTAACGCTAAAAAATGTGCTCTCTTGCACACTTCTGCATTTCAGGAATTGTCTTACCCTGTCGCGCTAATTAATCTCGTTCCGTTTCGCAACTTTTCTAACGACCTCGTCGTTAAGGACCTCAAGGGATCACAAACATAATGGTCAAGTCTCAACCAATACTGAGATATATCTGGCGGGTGTTACCCGCAATCGCATTAGCGACAGTTTTATCAGCATGTAGCTCGACGAATACCAGCAATAATGCACAAACTGATACTCATGCAGTTAAAGGCCAGAATGGCTTTTTACTTCAAGCGTCTCAGGATGAATTCGAACAGATGGTCCAGAACGTGGATATTAAATCCCGCCTGATGGATCAGTATGCGGACTGGAAAGGCGTTCGTTACCGTCTCGGCGGTACCAGCAAACGCGGCATTGATTGTTCGGCATTTGTACAAACCACCTTCCGTGAGCAGTTTGGTTTAGATCTTCCCCGTTCAACCTATGAGCAGGAAGATTCCGGAAAAAGCATTAACCGTGGCAAGTTACGTCCAGGTGATATCGTTCTGTTCCGCGCCGGTTCTACCGGTCGACACGTCGGCATCTACCTCGGCAACGATAACTTTGTTCACGCTTCTACCAGCAGTGGCGTTATGATCTCAAGTCTGAACGACAGCTACTGGAAGAAGCGTTACCGCGAAGCGCGCCGGGTGCTGAGCCACACGCCAAGCTGATTTCAGATCCCTGAAGTCTGCGAAACGAGATAATAAACGCTGCTCCGGCAGCGTTTTTTTTTAGCCGTCGACCGACATAAAGAAGCCAGTTTCAGCAGCGCTCCCCTGCTAAGCCGCAGCGGGTAGCCGATTTAGCGCACACACACTTTCTTGTTTTGCAGGCTGAGTGTCTGAAAGCGTAAAGAGCCGCTGTTTGCCGTTGCTTCACCTGTTACGCTGCTGCTAACCTTGCGACATCTGTTTATCTCTGCGGGAGCTGATTAACACCATGATAGTGCGCTGGTTTACATTTTTACTTTTCAGCCTGTTCGCGCTTGCTGCCCGCGCTGAAAATATCAATGAGAGTTATGCCTTCGCGCAGCTTGGTGAACCCAAATATGCTACCCAGTTCACCCATTATGATTATGCGAATCCTGCCGCCCCAAAAGGCGGAAGCGTTACCCTCTCTGCTATCGGCACCTATGACAATTTCAACCGGTTTGCCACACGCGGGAATCCTGGCGCAGGCACGGATACGCTGTACGATCCGCTGTTCACCACTTCCGATGATGAGACCGGCAGCTATTACCCTCTGATTGCTGAATTTGCCCGTTACCCTGACAGCAGTCGCTGGATTGAGGTCACCCTGAATCCCAGGGCGCGTTTCCATGATGGTTCCGCCATTACTGCGGAAGATGTCGCTTTCACCTTTAATAAATTTATGACGGAAGGGGTGCCGCAATATCGGGTTTTCTATAAAGGCGTGACGGCAAAAGCTATTTCACGCCTCGTGGTGCGGTTTGAGCTGCCAGAGAGTAACCGTGACAAAATGCTCTCGCTGCTCTCCACGCCGGTATTTCCGGAAAAGTTCTGGAAGAACCACAACCTTGGGGAGCCGCTGGCAAAGCCGCCCTTATCCAGTGGCCCTTACCGGGTCTCCGCTTATAAAATGGGTCAGTACATCACCTATACGCGGGTCAAAGATTACTGGGCCGCCGATTTGCCGGTCAATAAAGGACGTTTTAATTTTGATACGCTGCGCTATGACTATTACCTTGATGACAACGTAGCGTTTGAAGCCTTTAAGTCTGGTGCGTTTGATTTCCGTACCGAAAGCTCGGCGAAAAAATGGGCCACGCAGTATCGCGGCAAAAATTTTGATAATCACTTTATCAGCAAAGAGGAACAGCCCAATGATGTGGCGACGAACTCTACCTGGCTGGCGTTTAACGTGCAGAAACCGCTGTTCAGTGACCGGCGTGTCAGAGAGGCCCTCTCCCTGAGCTTTGACTTTGAGTGGATGAATAAAGCGCTGTTCTACCATGCCTATAAGCGCACCCGCAGCTATTTTCAGAACACCGAGTATGCCGCCACTGGCTATCCCGACGCGCAGGAGCTTGAGCTGCTGGGGCCGCTGAAAGGGAAAATTCCTGATGAAATCTTTTCGCAGATCTATCAGCCCTCCCATACCGATGGCAGCGGCTATGACCGCGATAATATGCTCAAGGCGCTGGCGCTGCTTAAACAGGCGGGCTGGGAGCTGAAAAACCACCGGCTGACCAACGTCAAAACCGGCAAACCTTTCGTTTTTGAGCTGCTACTGCGTAGCGGAGGCAACGATCAGTGGGTGCTGCCGTTCCAGCATAACCTCAGCCGGCTGGGGATTACCCTGACGATTCGCCAGGTCGACAGCTCACAATATCTCGCACGGCTGCGCAAAAGCGACTTTGATATGCTGCCCTCTCCTTATCCGGCTATGCCTTTCCCGGACAGCAACCTGCAAATTTACTGGGCCTCTGCCTTTATCGACTCCAGTTATAATCGCCCGCATGTAGAGAGTCCGGTACTGGACGAGCTGATTGCCAGAATCAACCAGCACCAGGGCGATAAGGCTGCTTTGCTGCCTCTTGGCAGAGCGCTGGATCGCGTGTTGACCTGGAATTACTACATGATCCCGATGTGGTACAACGCTACCAACCGGTATGCCTACTGGAACAAGTTTTCCATGCCGGGTACCCGTCCCACTTATTCTCTGGGCTTCGACAGCTGGTGGTATGATGTGAATAAAGCCGCGCAGCTGCCGGCCCAACGTCGTTAAGGAGAGGAGCTTGGGCGCCTATTTACTTCGCAGACTGCTGCTGGTCATCCCCACTCTGTGGGCAATCATCACCATTAACTTCTTTATTGTGCAGATCGCGCCAGGCGGGCCTGTTGACCAGGCACTCGCCAATATCGAGTTCGGGCAAACCACCGGCATGCCGGGCGGAGGGAATGGCGGTGAAGCGCAGACGCGCACCAGACTCAACGCCAGCCCCACTGACAGCCAGTATCGCGGTTCCCGCGGGCTTGATCCTGAAGTTATTGCAGAGATCACTAAACGCTACGGCTTTGACAAGCCGCTGCATGAACGTTACTTCACCATGCTGTGGAATTACGTGCGCTTTGATTTTGGCGACAGCCTGTTCCGCAGCAGTTCGGTCATTCAGCTGATTAAAGAGAGCCTGCCGGTTTCAGTCACGCTGGGGCTGTGGAGTACGCTGATCATCTATCTTGTATCTGTTCCCCTGGGTATTAAGAAAGCGGTGCGTAACGGCAGCGCCTTTGATATCTGGAGCAGCTCGCTGATTATTATTGGCTATGCCATCCCCTCTTTTCTTTTTGGTATTCTGCTGATTGTCCTGTTTGCCGGCGGCAGCTATCTGGACTGGTTCCCGTTAAGAGGGCTGGTCTCTGCACAGTTCGACTCCCTGCCCTGGTATGGCAAAATTACCGATTATCTGTGGCATATCACCCTGCCGGTTATTGCCACCGTGGTCGGCGGCTTCGCCACGCTCACCATGCTGACTAAAAACTCATTTATGGATGAGATCCGCAAACAGTATGTGGTTACCGCCCGCGCCAAAGGGCTGGATGAGAAAAAAATTCTCTATCGCCACGTGTTCCGTAACGCGATGCTGCTGGTGATTGCCGGCTTCCCGGCAACCTTTATCAGCATGTTTTTTACCGGTTCGCTGCTGATAGAGGTGATGTTCTCCCTGAATGGCCTGGGGCTGCTGGGGTATGACGCCACCATTCAGCGCGATTATCCGGTGATGTTTGGCACGCTCTATATTTTTACGCTGATTGGCCTGCTGCTGAATATCCTGAGCGATATCACCTATACGCTGGTCGATCCGCGCATCGATTTTGAGGGACGCTAATGAGCTATTTAAGCCCCGTTAATCAGGCGCGCTGGGCGCGATTCCGCCATAACCGCCGTGGTTACTGGTCGCTCTGGATCTTCGGCGTGCTGTTTTTGCTCTGTCTGGGTGCTGAGCTGATAGCCAACGACAAGCCGCTGCTGGTGCATTATCACGACCGCACCTATTTCCCGCTGCTGGTGGATTACGATGAAACCGACTTCGGCGGGGCTTTAGCCACGGCGGCGGACTACCAGGACCCGTGGCTGAAATCGCGCCTGGATAAAGAGGGCTGGGCAATCTGGGCGCCCGTCCGCTTTGGTGATGGCTCGATCAATTTTGCCACCACGGTGCCCTTCCCTTCGCCCCCTTCGACTCAGAACTGGCTGGGCACTGATGCCAACGGCGGCGATGTACTGGCGCGGATCCTTTACGGTATGCGCATTTCACTGATTTTTGGCCTGATGCTGACGCTGGTTTCCAGCGTGATCGGCATTGTGGTGGGCGCCTCGCAGGGCTACTACGGCGGCAGGGTGGATCTCTGGGGGCAGCGATTTATTGAGGTCTGGTCCGGCATGCCTACCCTGTTTTTAATCATTCTGCTGTCGAGCGTTATCCAGCCTGGCTTCTGGTGGCTGCTGGCGATCACCGTCGCTTTTGGCTGGATGCAACTGGTGGGCGTGGTAAGAGCAGAATTCCTGCGTACCCGAAACTTTGACTATATCCGTGCGGCGCAGGCGCTTGGCGTCAGCGACAGTAAGATTATGTCCCGCCATATGCTGCCAAACGCCATGGTCGCCACCCTGACCTACCTGCCGTTTATTTTATGCGGCTCCATAACCACCCTGACCTCCCTCGATTTCCTCGGCTTCGGGTTGCCGCTGGGGTCGCCATCTTTAGGCGAGCTGCTGCTACAGGGGAAAAATAATCTCCAGGCGCCCTGGCTGGGTATTACCGCTTTCTTCTCACTGGCGATCCTGCTGTCGCTGCTCATTTTTATCGGCGAAGCGGTTCGTGACGCCTTTGATCCCAGTAAGGTGTACTGATGTCATTGCTGAGCGTGAATAATCTGAGTATTGCTTTTCGCCAGGGCAAGGTAGAGCGTCTGGTGGTCAGCGATTTGTCGCTTTCTGTAGATGCCGGTGAAACGCTGGCCCTGGTGGGAGAGTCCGGATCCGGTAAAAGCGTCACGGCGCTGTCGATGATGCGGTTGCTGCCCTCGCCGCCCGTTATCTACCCACAGGGGGAGATCCTGTTTTCCGGGCAGAATGTGCTGCAAGCGAATGAACAAACGCTGCGCGGCCTGCGCGGTAACCGCATGGCGATGATCTTTCAGGAACCGATGGTGTCGCTTAATCCGCTGCACAGCATCGAAAAGCAGCTCTATGAAGTGCTGTCGCTGCATCGGGGCATGCGCAAAGAGGCGGCCAGAGCGGAGATGCTGACCTGCCTGGATCGGGTTGGGATGCGCCAGGCCGCCAGGCGCCTGAAAGATTTCCCTCATCAGCTTTCCGGCGGCGAGCGTCAGCGCGTAATGATTGCGATGGCGCTGCTGACTCAGCCAGAGCTGTTGATTGCTGACGAACCTACCACGGCACTTGACGTGACCGTGCAGGCGCAAATTTTGACGCTGCTGAAAGAGTTAAAGCAGGAGATGAATATGGGATTGCTGTTTATCACCCATAATCTCAACATTGTGCGGCAGCTGGCTGACAGCGTGGTGGTCATGCATAACGGCCAGGCGGTGGAGAGCAATATCACCGCCAGGCTGTTCAGTGCACCGGCCCATTCATACACGCAGGCGCTGCTTAATGCTGAACCCGAAGGACGCCCTGCTCCGGCGGATGGCGACGCGCCACCCTTATTGCAGGTTAAAGATTTGCGGGTCGCTTTTCCTCTCAAACAGGGTTTTCTGCGGCGGATTAGCGGCTACCATCATGCGCTGAAATCGCTGAGCTTTACGCTGCGGCCGGGCGAAAGTCTGGGTCTGGTGGGCGAGTCCGGTTCCGGAAAAAGCACTACCGGCCTGGCTTTGCTGCGGCTGATTGCCTCTGAAGGTGAAATCTGGTTCCGCGACCAGCCGCTGCATCAGTGGGATCGCCGCAAGATGTTGCCGGTTCGTCGCCAGGTGCAGGTCGTTTTCCAGGATCCCAATTCTTCGCTGAATCCCCGGCTAAGCGTATTGCAAATTATCGCTGAAGGCCTTCAGGTGCATCACCCCAGGCTGGATGCAGCGGCGCGCGAGGCAAAAGTGATTGAGGCAATGCAGGAAGTCGGTCTTGATGCCGATACCCGGCACCGTTATCCGGCTGAGTTTTCCGGTGGACAGCGGCAGCGCATCGCCATTGCCCGCGCGCTTATTTTGCAGCCGCAGCTGATTATTCTGGATGAGCCGACCTCTTCTCTTGACCGTTCGGTACAGAAGCAGATCCTGGCTCTGCTGCTGAAGCTTCAGCAAACCCATCGCCTGGCTTACATTTTTATCAGCCATGATCTGAAGGTGGTGCGCTCGCTATGCCATCAGGTGGTGGTGCTGCGGGAGGGGGAAGTGGTGGAACAAGGTGAGTGTGAAGCGCTGTTTGCTGCGCCCCGCGCTGAGTATACGCGGCAGCTACTCTCTCTTGCCTGACCGGATCAGATCAGGCAGAGGCATTCAGAAAGGGTTCGGCAATGCCCACCCCAAAGTTTTTCAGCCGACAGGTAGTAGCGCTCTCATCCTGACGGGTCACAAACAGACAGGGTTCGCCCGCGCACTCTACTACAGCACACTCAATCTGGATTTCTGCCAGCGCATCCTGAATCATGCGCATGATCTCCCTGGCCTGCTCGCCCGCATGGCTGAGCAGCGTAAGGCCAATGAGATCGTCTTCCGCAGAGAGGTTATTTACCAGCAGCGGTTCGACGCTGCTGCCAGTCGGCCCCGCCCCCCAACGGTAGCTTTGCGGTAAACGATGTACCACAGAATGTTGTAACGTATTCACCCAAACTCCCCAGACCGTTACCGGTTCTCTTTCAGCTACGTAAACCTGCTTTTATCAGCATTATCAGGGCCTGCAATGGTTTTGTTCTTCACCCGCTCAGCGGACTGAATTTGAGAACTAACTCTCATTTTAACGTTATATTTACCGCGTCAGGGGCGGAATAACAACTTATTTGTTGCACTGCGGTAACTTTTCCATCAGTTATTTTTACAAATAAATAACAATAGCGTTATTGAGGGTTAATAGAACCGGTTTTACTGGACAAGGGATTGCAGCAAGCAGAAGGGATGTACCAGATATAAAAAGAGGGAGGCGGTGCAAAACGTAAAGGCGAACTGGCGAGATGACGACATAGTGAAAAGAAAATTTGCCAGCGTGGAAAACCTTGTGCGCCTGAGCAGTCAGGCGCACAAGGTAACTCAGGCTGCGGCCGCTTTACGCGGGCGCGTGGCGTAGATAAACAGCAAAATAGAGAGTGTCGAGCAGATAAATATCGACCCTACCATCGGCCATGCGCTGTTAAACGACAGCGTTGAGAGCAGTGCCCCAACCAGCGCGCCGACGCCAAAACGCAACGTACCGGCCAGCGAGGAGGCGGTACCCGCCATATGCGGGAACTCTTCCAGGATCACCGCCATCGCATTCGATGAGACCATGGCCACGCAGCCGATAAACATCGCCACGCCAAAGACCAGCGGCAGGAAGCCAAGATTGAAGGCGCTGACAATCACCATCCAGAGACCCATCGTGAACTGTATCAGCAGACCGAAACGGAACATCGCCAGCGGCCCGAACCGGCGAACAGAGCGACTGTTAAGCAGCGTCATCAGGAACAGGAACACCACGTTAAGCGCAAAGTAGTAACCAAAATCCTGCGGGCTGATATGGTTCAGTTCAATATAAACAAACGGCCCGGCGTTCAGAAAGGAGAAAAGCCCGGCAAAGGAGAAGCCGCTTGCCAGCATATAGCTGAAGACCCGCTTGTGGCGGAACAGGGAGAGGAAATTGCCCAGCGTAGTGCGCAGGTGAAACTTCTGCCGTTTGTCGTGGGGCAATGTCTCTTTGATCTGCGTGACCACCAGGACCGTGGTGACCACGGCCGCACCGGAAATGGCCCAGAAAATGGCGTGCCAGCTCCAGAGCAACAGCAGCCAGCCGCCCACTATTGGGGCCAGCAGCGGCGCAATGGTAGTAACCAGCATCACAAAGGACATCATGCGTGAAAACTCCTCTCTCGAGTAGCTGTCACGCATCAGTGCACTGATCACCACGCTGCCCGCCGCTGCCGACAGGCCGTGCAGCAGGCGCATAAAGATCAGCTGGTCGATGGTTTGCGACATCGCGCAGGCTGCGGCAGCCACGGCAAACACCAGGGTTCCCACAGCAATCACCGGCTTGCGGCCAAAGCTGTCAGCAAGAGGACCATACACCAGCTGGCCCAGCGCAAACCCCAGAATGTAAAGGTTCAGCGTCATCTGCACGCTGCCTGCCGACACGCCGAATTCGCGGGCAATTTGCGGTAGCGCAGGCAGATACATATCAATCGATAACGGCATTAACATGGCCAACAGGCCGAGGATCACCACCAGTCCCACTGATGAGTTCTTGTCCTTGCGCACCCTCATTGCTGCTCACTTCCTCTCTGAATTAGTCTGCCGCTAGCGGGGAACGACCACGCTGGCGATCTCTTCCGCCGTCAGTGCACGGTATTCACCCGGTTCCATATCTTCGTCCAGCACAATGCTGCCAATCCTTTCGCGATGCAGGGCCACCACATGATTACCCACGGCGGCAAACATCCGCTTCACCTGGTGGTAGCGCCCTTCGCTGATGGTCAGGCGCACCTGATTCTCGCTAATGATTTCCAGACTGGCCGGTTTGGTCAGATCTTTCTCGTTGTGCAGCTGCACCCCGGCGGTAAATTTCTCCGCCGTATCCTCTGCAACCGGTGATTCCAGCGTGACCAGGTAAGTTTTTTCACAATGATGACGTGGCGAGGTAATGCGGTGGGACCATTGGCCATCGTCGGTCATCAGCACCAGCCCGGTGGTGTCGATATCCAGCCGCCCCGCCGCATGCAGCTTATAGGCGGTAGGCTCTTCCAGGAAAAAGAGGACGGTAGGATGATCGGGATCTTCTGTAGAACAGACGTAGCCCTGAGGTTTGTTCAGCATAAAGTAGCGGGGACCAAACTGCACATGCAGAGGATTGCCGTCGTACTCAACCTGGTTTTCAGGTTTCAGCTTAAAGGCGCCTTCCCTGACCACTTCCCCATCAACGGTGACTTTACGAGCCCGCAGCTCACGAAGGGCAATCGCCCGGCTGACTTCCAGTTGCTGAGATAAAAATTTATCAAGTCGCATTAAATCTGCACTGCCTGTTTGAGTTGAAAATAAAAACCGACGCCCCCGTAACGGGCACGTTTGAAGAGAGTGTGTCGAAATGAACCCACAGTATATCGGGAGTTAGCGCTCAGGCACAGAGGCTGAAGCGCACGAATTCTGCTTTCGTGGCATAATGCGGTTTTGCTCGCAGATTGCTAACTCATGTCGTTTACGCTACGTCCCTATCAGCAGGAAGCGGTTGATGCCACGCTCAGCTACTTTCGTCGCTCCCACCAGCCCGCCGTGATCGTGCTGCCTACCGGCGCGGGCAAAAGCCTGGTGATTGCCGAACTGGCCCGGCTGGCACGCGGAAGGGTGCTGGTGCTGGCCCATGTCAAAGAGCTGGTGGCGCAGAATCACAGTAAATATCAGGCTTACGGGCTGGAGGCGGATATCTTTGCCGCCGGTTTGCAGCGCAAAGAGAGCCGCAGCAAGGTCGTGTTCGGCAGCGTCCAGTCCGTAGCGCGCAATCTGGCACAGTTTGATGGCGAATTTACGCTGCTGATCGTGGATGAATGCCACCGCATCAGCGATGCCGATGAGAGTCAGTACCAGCAAATCCTTGCGCATCTGCGCCAGAGCAATCCCCAGCTTCGCCTGTTGGGTCTGACCGCAACGCCCTACCGTCTGGGTAAAGGCTGGATTTATCAGTTCCATTACCACGGCATGGTCAGAGGTGACGAGCGGGCGCTGTTTCGGGACTGTATCTACGAACTGCCGCTGCGCTATATGATCAGGCACGGCTTTCTGGTTCCCCCGGAAAGGCTTGATATGCCGGTAGTCCAGTATGACTTCAGCCGTCTGACAGCCAATGAAAATGGCCTGTTCAGCGAGGCGGATCTCAACCGTGAGCTGAAGCAACAGCAGCGTATTACCCCCCATATTGTTCAGCAGATTGTCGAGTTTGCACAGGATCGCCAGGGCGTCATGATTTTTGCTTCAACGGTCGATCACGCAAAAGAAGTGCTTGGCCTGTTGCCTGGCAGTAAAGCGATGATCAGCGCAGGAACGCCAGGCGCAGAGAGGGATGCGCTGATTACCGCGTTTAAAGCGCGTGAAATTCGCTATATGGTCAACGTGGCCGTATTAACTACCGGGTTTGATGCGCCCCACGTAGATTTGATCGCCATCCTTCGTCCTACCGAGTCGGTCAGCCTTTATCAGCAGATTGTCGGGCGAGGTTTGCGCCTCTCGCCGGGAAAAACCGACTGCCTGATCCTCGATTATGCCGGTAATCCACACGATATATTCACCCCTGAAGTCGGCGCCCCTAAAGGGAAAAGCGATAACAAACCGGTGCAGGTTTTCTGTCCCGCCTGCGGGTTCGCCAATACCTTCTGGGGGAAAACAACCCCGGACGGCACCATCATTGAACATTTTGGCCGCCGCTGTCAGGGCGTGCTGGAAGATGACGAGGGTGAAAGGGAGCAGTGTGACTTCCGCTTCCGCTTCAAAAGTTGCCCGCACTGTAATGCTGAAAACGATATTGCGGCACGACGCTGTCACGAGTGCGATGCGGTACTGGTGGACCCGGACGATATGCTGAAGGCGGCGCTGAAACTCAAGGATGCTTTGGTTTTACGCTGTGCCGCTATGGTGCTGGAGTGTGGCCGGGATGAGAAAGGCGAGTGGCTGAAAGCGCGCTACTACGATGAAGAAGCGACCGAAGTGAGCGAACGCTTCCGGCTCACTACCCCCGCACAACGTACCGCCTTTGAGCAGATCTTTTTACGGCCACATCAACGCGCGCCCGGCGTGCCGCTGGGCTGGAAAACCGCGGCGGATATCGTTGCCCTGCAACCGCTGCTGCGCCAGCCCGATTTTGTGGTCGCCCGCAAGCAGCGCCATTACTGGCAGATACGGGAAAAAATGTTCGATTACCAGGGCCGCTACCGCCGCGCCAACGAACTTCGCTAACAGCGCGTAACTCCGTATAAAAAACGGGAAGAGCCTGAAAAAAGCCCCGCACTTTCACGGCAACTTTAATCCATTGCCCGCAGCGCCTAACCTGGGCTATAATGCGCCCCGCTTTTGCTGAAGCAAAAGTTGAATACTCCAACCTGCTGCTGGGTCGCCTGTAGCAGGATAATCCGATAAAGAGATTGAACAATGTTCACTATCAATGCAGAAGAACGTAAAGAGCAGGGCAAGGGTGCGAGCCGCCGCCTGCGTACAGCTAACAAATTCCCGGCCATCATTTACGGCGGTAAAGAAGCAGCTGTAGCCATCGAACTGGACCACGACTCAGTAATGAACACCCAGGCAAAACCGGGTTTCTACACTGAAGTTCTGACTCTGGTTGTTAATGGTAAAGAAGAAAAAGTAAAAGTGCAGGCTGTTCAGCGTCACCCGTTCAAGCCAAAACTGCACCACATCGACTTCGTTCGCGCTTAATTGCCGGCCAGGTTTTTGTGAAAGAAACGCCGCTTATGCGGCGTTTTTTTTTGGCTTGCGTCAGGCAGAAAAGAGCGGCAGTACGCTCCTGTCAGCTTCCGCTGCTGCGGCGTTGCAGCTGGTCACGCAGATTAGGCGGCGTGCCTTTGATGGTCAGCGTATCGGTCGCGGGATCCCAGAAAATACGTTCTCCCAGCAGCAGCGCATCAAAGTTTAGCGTCAGCCCACCGCCGCTTCCGGCAAATTTGGTTAGCTGGCGCAGCGTGCTGCGGTCGGCAGGAAAGCTCTCTTCCAGCTCATAGCCCTGCTCTTGCGTGAAGGCCTGAAACGTTTTTTCACCCAGAGGAGCCAGCTCTTTGGATAACCCCTCCAGCTCGATCTCCTCGCCAGACTGCAACTGTTCATTACAATAGCTGTAAACCTGCTGGCGATAGTTCTGCCGCTCGTTTTTATCGAGGCTGGCTTCAGAACAGTAATCGTCAACGGCCTGCAACAGACCACGGTTCTGGGCTTTAGTATCCAGCCCAACGCTGGCACCCAGGAAATCCATAAAGAAATCGGCAACTTTGCGCCCTACCCGGCCACGCAGGAAAGTCAGATAGCGGGTGGAGTCAGGATTGGTTTCCCATTCGGTGAGATCGATACGCGCCACAATATCGGCGTGGTTGATATCCAGATAGTGCGTGCTGCTGATGTCCAGCTCTTCGTTAACCCGCATACTGTTCTGGCTGTTCAGCACCGCAATCAGCAAATACTCCACCGCCAGATAACGGTAGTGACCGAACAGCACAATGCCGCCTTCGGCGAAGGAATATTTCCCCAGCTCATCGCGCAAACGTCCTGTTGCGGCGCGGCTGAACGCCAGGAAGTCATCTTCCCCTTTGCGGCAGTTGCGCAGCGCATCCGCCAGTTCACTCTCTTCATTAAACAGGCCATAAGCCTTGCTTTTAGCGCTGTAAACGCGGTGCAGCTCTTCCATCATCGCGGTGACGGGCGCATTGGCAGGCAGCAGCGTTTCGCGCAGCACCAGCTCAAGCGATTGTTCATCGCGCTTGATTAACTGATGCAGGGCAATCCGCTCAATATCCAGACTCATGGTAGACTCTCCTTTAGATTTAGCGCGTATTCAATCACCGAGTCTTCCGGCGATCAACTGCCAGCAACATTAACCTGTTGCGATCGATAAAAGTGCAGAAAATATCGCGGTTTTACGGTAAGATGCCGCCCTTTAATACTCAATAAATTCGACGTTATGCCACAATCATCTCGCTACAGTGACGACCGCGTGGAGAAACTCCTCGCAGAACTGGCCCATGTACTTGAAAAAGACAAGGCCCCCACCGACCTTTCCCTGATGGTACTGGGAAATATGGTGACCAATTTGCTGAATACCAGCGTAGCGCCAGCTCAACGGCACTCGCTGGCACACTCATTCGCCGAAGCGCTTAAGGCTTCTGTGCGTGACGATAAAGCCCATTAATCTGATGATCCTGACCCTGTTATGGTAACAAATCGGCAGCGCTACCGTGAAAAAGTCTCCCAGATGATTAGCTGGGGGCACTGGTTCGCCCTCTTTAATATCATCGTGGCTTTTGTGCTGGGCAGCCGCTACCTGTTTGTTTCTGACTGGCCTGCCTCGCTGGCCGGGCGCATTTACGCCTTTACCAGTTGGCTGGGCCATTTCAGCTTTATCGTCTTTGCCGCTTACCTGCTGATCATTTTCCCGCTGACCTTTGTGGTGATGTCGCAGCGGCTGCTGCGCTTCCTTTCTGCCATTATCGCCACCGCAGGGTTGACGCTGATCCTGGTAGACAGCGCGGTGTTCAATCGCTTCCACCTGCATCTCAATCCGGTGGTGTGGCAGCTGGTGGTGAACCCCGATCAGACGGAGATGGCGCGTGACTGGCAGCTGATGTTTATCAGCGTGCCCGCTATTTTTCTGGTGGAGATGCTGTTTGCCACCTGGAGCTGGCAGAAGCTGCGCAGCCTTAACAGGCGCAACTTCGGCAAGCCGCTCGCTCTTCTGTTTATTATTGCCTTTTTCACCAGCCATCTGCTCTATATCTGGGCGGATGCGAACTTCTATCGTCCGATCACCATGCAGCGTTCTAACCTGCCGCTCTCCTATCCTATGACTGCCCGCCGCTTCCTGGAGCGTCACGGCCTGCTGGATGCGCAGGAGTATCAGCGCCGGCTGGTTGAACAGGGTAATCCTGAAGCGGTCTCTGTCGCCTACCCGTTGAATGACATCACCTTCCGGGACAGCGGAACGCGCAACAATTTACTGATTATCACTGTTGATGGCCTGAACCAGAGCACGCTGTCGAAATCGCTGCCTCACCTGGCGCAATTTGCTCAGCAGAACGTCAGCTTTACCCAGCATTTCAGCGCCGGTAGCCGCGCTGACAGCGGGTTGTTTGGCCTCTTTTATGGCATCTCCCCAAGCTATATGGATGGCGTACTCTCCTCCAGAGTCCCTTCTGCGCTGGTTGACTCTCTTGGTAAGCAGGGCTATCAGTTTGGCCTCTTCGCCTCCGATGGTTTTGCCTCACCGCTCTATCGTCAGGCACTGTTAGCAGACTTCTCACTGCCGCCGTCGCAAACGCAGACTAACGCACAGACCACGGCCCAGTGGCAACGCTGGCTGGAAAGTCAGAAGCCGCAGAGTTCGCCCTGGTTCTCCTACCTTTCACTGGGTGGAAATGAGATCAAAGAAGGGTCTGCGAAAAATATCACGCGCCATTACGCCCGCACCGCCGCGGATGTGGATAAGCAGATCCAGGATGTGCTGACCACGCTACAGGAAAAAGGGCTGCTGGAAAAAACGGTGGTGGTTATCACCGCCGAGCATGGTGTTGCGTTGGATGGCGACAGCAGCCTGGGCAACCGGGCAAATCTTCAGGTGCCGCTGATTGTGCACTGGCCTGATACGCCAGCGCAGCAGGTGCGTAAGCTGACCGATCATCAGGACATTATGACCACGCTGATGCAGCGCCTGCTGCACGTCAGCACCCCTGCGGCGGACTATTCACAGGGTGAAGATCTCTTCGCAGCCCAGCGACGTCATAACTGGGTAGCCAGCAGTACCGATCGTCAGCTGGTGATCACCACGCCTGCGGTCACGCTGGTGCTGGATAACAGCGGCAGCTATACCGCCTGGGATGAAAAGGGTAACCGCCTGAAGGATCACAAGCCGCAGCTGGCGCTGCTGCTCCAGGTGCTGACAGAAGAGAAGCGCTTTATCGCTGACTGACAGCGCGATTGCTTAAATTCATAGCAGTCAACGTGTTAGCCTCTTGCAATCGACAGCGTTTTGCGTACTATTAGCTCACGAGTCGGCACGTAGCGCAGCCTGGTAGCGCACTGTCATGGGGTGTCAGGGGTCGGAGGTTCAAATCCTCTCGTGCCGACCAAATTTTCAAGGTATTATCATTAAGCCCGTTAATTCTTCAGAATTTCGGGCTTTTTTGTTTTTTTTATTCTGTTCAGCATCTGAATCATTATTTTTTATTTTTTGTTTACTAAAATCACTTTCAATAAGTTAAATCCTTCTGCCGGGACTGCTGATGATTTACGATTGTTTTTTATATTATGATGAAGATATGTTGTTGGACCTTCGGTTACATACGTTGTCAGAGGTAGTCGACAAGTTTGTCATTGTTGAGTCAACCCACACGTTCACAGGCAAACCGAAGCGTTTAAATTTTAATAGAGAGAAATTTAAGCGGTTCGAAGATAAAATTATCTATGTTGTGTTCGATCAACCTCCTCACCTGGATGCCTGGCAGAACGAAGCCGATACCCGAAATTGGATTATGGCGGGCCTCGTTGAGGCTGAGCAAGACGACCTGATACTCGTTTCTGACGTTGATGAGATCTTTAATCCAGCCATCATTCCCTCTATCAAAAAGAACAAACTGTGCACCGTCATACATCAAAATTTTTATAACTATCACTTTAATCTTCAGGTCTTTAACACCAACGGCACGCCCCGTAAATGCACATTACCCAAAGCGATCGCCTATAAAAATCTGGTGGGCTTTTTTGGGGGTAAACCCGAGGAGCTACGTAATACAAAGCGCTCATCTGTTAAAAGAAGCAGATTAAAATGGCAATGGTTGAAATGGAACACAGCTGTTATAGCCGATGGCGGATGGCATTTTTCCTGGATTATGACCCCACAACGCATTGCTGAGAAAATGTCTTCCATTTCACATACTGAATATGATTTGCCTGAATTCAATAACCCGGATCACATAAGTAAAGTTATTGAGCAAGCGGAAGATATCTGGGGCAGAGACCGAAAATTACAAGTGCAACCTTTAGATAAAGGCAATTTTCCACACTATTTAGTTGATAATCAGCATCTCTTCAAAAAGTTTATCAAATGATGCAAGGCACGAAAGAGTGAGAACTTAATCACACTATTATGTGGCGAAAATCTCAATCTGCCACGCTGCAACAAAACTGTCACGAAACTAACATACGCTGTCGCTACACTTTTCTGGCAACATTGCACCAACCTACCCGGTGACTGAAAATGGCGATAATTAAAGCAAAGAATTTCAAAGATGCGGATGAGATGCTGCACTCCGGTATCAGTAAAGTCGAACTGGCGTATGACATCGATAGCGACGATTTTTTCCGGCTGGCGAGCCACTGGTGCGATCGTGGCGCTAAAATTTCTCGCGGAAACAAACATTTCGTGGTTTCGCTGAAAAACTTTGCCATCCCCTCTAACGACTGATCGCTTTTTTGCTCTTAAGCCTCTAACCTGCTTAAATTACGCTTTATCAAGATAAGCAGGTCAGGTATACGGTGCCCATCCAGAGTTTGCCGGACTCCCAGAGCGTCCCCTATCTTCCGCCGCTGAAACCTTTAGCGCTCGCTGATTCAGGCGGTTTTATCACTGACGTGACCTTTCGCTCCCCAGCCGATCACCCCGATGTCTGCCTTATACAGGCCAACTACAACCTTGCCTGTTTTGATGAACAGCTCTTTACTACTCTGCGGCTGCCCGTCCCCTTGCATCTGAATAAGGCTGTGCGGAAACGCCGCGCAGAATATCTTGCCAGCAGAGCGCTGGTGCGACACGCGCTCTGCCGGCTGGGAAGCGATCCCTGGATTCTGGCGAACGATGCCAGCAGAGCGCCGGTGTGGCCAGCAGGATTCTGCGGCTCGCTCTCACACAGCACGCAGGAAATAGCGCTGCTGCTGGCTAAAGCAGAGAGCGGCAAGCTGTTGGGCGTGTACTGTGAGCAGGTGATGCGGGCAGAGACGGCAGAAGCGATGCAGGAGAACATTATTACGCCGCAGGAGAAACATCTGCTGATGCAGAGCGGCCTGCCCTTCCCCGATGCGCTGACCCTGGCCTTTTCGCTGAAGGAGAGTCTTTATAAAGCGCTCTCTCCCAGGCTCAGAAAATTTATGAGTTTCAGCGAGGCAGAAATCGTGTTCTGTGCGCCGCAGGCAGAGAAAGTCCTGCTGCGGTTAACAACCTCGCACTCCAGTGAGTTTCCGGCAGGCAGAGAATTTACCGGGCGGGTAGAGAGAACCTCATCCCGCATCCTTAGCTGGATCGTTGAGGCCCTCTGAGAGAAAAACCTCAACCTGAACCTCACCATGCACGGCAAGGCCGCTTCAGCGTTAGTGACGCGTCACCCGCGCTGAAGCACCAGGTACTACATAACAACGTCTGTGCGTTTGACCGCGTCCAGCGTAGCCAGCTCCCGCTCTTCCCCGGTCAGTTCGCTCAGCTTGCCTTCACGCATCTCCAGCAGACGGTCGGCATGCAGGAAATAGTGATCGTCATGGCTGATGGCAAAGACCGTTTTCCCCATCTCCTGTAGCCACGGCAGCAGCTCACGATAGAAGATACGGCGGAAGTGAGGATCCTGGTCAGCCGCCCACTCATCCAGCAGCAAAATATCGCGCTGCTCAGCTGTCGCCAGCAGCAGAGCCAGCCGCTTGCTCTGCCCTTTTGACAGCTTAAGATTAAGTACCTTATTGCCTTCCAGCTTAAGTTTGTCCTGCATTTTCAGGCGTTCAAGCCAGAGCTGTACCTTTGCCGGGTCAGCCGCTTTCCCCTGGTTGTCGATTAGCCGGTCAAACAGATGCACATCGGTAAATACCGCTGAAAACAGGCTGCGGTAGCTGCCGATATTTGCGGCATCTATGACTTCGCCATCCAGCAGGATCTGTCCGGATACCGGCTGGTAAAGCCCGGTGAGCAGCATCGCCAGCGTCGATTTCCCGCTGCCGTTGCCGCCAATCAGGAAGACCAGCTCTCCGCGCTTCAGCGTCATGTTGACCGGCCCGACGGCAAAACCGCTATCGCCATAATGAAAAACAAGGTCACGTAGTTCCAGCGTCTGCCAGTTTTTGCTGACGGCAGGAACGGTGAATTCAGGCTGGTACGGCGTCAGCTGGAAGGTGTTTAGCTTATCGAACGCCACCTGAGCAGTCAGCAGCGTGGGCAGTGCTCCCACCGCAGAGAGCAAAGGTGTGCGCAGGAACAGCAGCGTCAGTGAATAGGTCGCTGCGACGGCGGTGTTCGCCCAGCCAAGCCCGTTAGCCATATAGAAGACCAGGCCAATTGCGCCCAGCATCATAATATTTGACCAGTTTACCGCGCTGAGATGGAAAGTATCGGCGCGCACAATATGGTGCCGGTAGTTGCGGGCATCTTCCTGATAAACCGTTTCATAGATCAGATGAGCGCGCTGGCGGTTAAGGGCCAGCTCTTTCCGCCCTTCAATAATGGTTTGGTAGTCCGTGTAGAGGTTATCCTCAATTTCACGGAGCCTGGCCATATGGCGGTAGACTTTTGCCACCAGCAGCCAGCCGCCAATAATGGTAATCGCCACCCAGACGGCGGTGATAAAGAGCATTTCCGGCGAAAGCCAGGCGAGGTAGGCGGCTGCGCCCAGAGTAAGGATAATCCCCTGAATCAGCTCAGGCAGACGGACAAAAGCGATGGTAATATTGCGCACGTCGCTGGTGAGTCCGGCCAGCAGCTGTGCGCTGCCAATTTGCTCGATACGCTCGACCTGGGTATCGAGAATACGTTTGATAAATTCACCGCGCAGGCGATAAACAAAATGGTGTCCAAGCAGCGTCAGGGCAAGCTGTGAAGCCAGGGTCACGGCCATTAACAGCAGCAACAGCCCGAGGAATTCAGGCAGAACCCAGACTGACGAATTCATGGCAACAATCAGCTCGCGGTTGATAAAAGCGATCAGCCCAATGCCAAGCGCCGCACTAAGCAGGCTGAGAACAATAACGAAAACAAAAGGCCAGCGATATTGCCGGTACACCACGCGAAGCAACTCCATGACACCATCCAGGTAAGAACAAGGCAGTGTGCAGTTTAATGAGTCGCCAGACGATATCAATTATAATTCTCATCCGCCTCTTTTCGCACTAGCGAAAAGCACGCCGGAAGGTCAGGTTAAAGCGGAAAGCGCCGGTAACGGGATGACTGCCTGGCTTAAGCGGCAGAATGCCATGGAACCTGAGCCGCGAGGGGCCGCCCCAGACCACCACATCGCCATGCTCCAGCAGCACCCGCTGGGTGGCGTCACTGCGCTCGAAACCGCCAAACTGGAACACCGCCGGCAGCCCAAGCGAGACGGAAACTATCGGCTGCTTCAGATCCTGTTCATCTTTATCCTGATGCAGCGTGAGTCTGGCGCCTGGCTCATAGCGATTGATCAGGCAGGCATCTGGCGAAAATTGCGGGAAACCCGCCGCCTCCGCACAGCTGCGGGCAAGAAGACGAAAGCGGTCCGGCATAGCGGGCCAGCGGCGGCCGCTGACGTTATCACGTTCGCTGTACTGATAGCCTCGTGAATCCGTAGACCAGCCGAAATCTCCGCAGTTGGTCATCGCTACCGACATGCGGTGACCGCCAGGGGTGATGCGATGATGAAACGGGTTCTGTGTGGAGATCTCCTCCACCAGCCTCATCAGTTCTTCCGCTTCATCCCGTGCATGCCGCCGCAGGATCACTGCGCCCTCCGCCAGAGGTTCGGCCCACGGCGCTTCTTCACTAAACAAATCCAGCATAATGACTCCTCCGCTGTTGCTGCTATTGCAGCAGAATAAAGGCTTTAAACTGCGGCGACATCCAGGTGGTAAAGCCGTCGTCCTGCTTCTGGATCAGATAAACCGCCAGATGTTCCCGCAGCGCCAGCGCTTTGGCTTTCTCTTCGCCCAGCACCATCAACCCGGTATCCCAGCCATCCGCTTCCAGCGCCGTGGTGGCAATCACCGTGGCAGAAACCAGTTTATGCTGAATGGGCCGCCCCGTCGCCGGATCGATCACATGAGAGAGACGTTTGCCATCCAGTTCATAATAGTTGCGATAGCTGCCAGAGGTACTGATGCCATGCCCTTGCAGATCGACCACCGCCTGCACGGCGTTCTCTTTATCCGTGGGCTTTTGAATCGCAACCTTCCAGGGCTGACCCTGTGCGTTTTTACCGCGTGTCAGCACCGCACCACCCACAGAGACGAGGTAGTCAGTAATTCCCTCTTCCTCCATCAGTCTGGCAAGATGGTCAGTGGCAAACCCTTCTCCCATGGTAGAAAGGTCGACATAGAGGTCTGGCAAGTCTTTCTGTAGGTAAGCGCCATCGGCACGCTGAATAACGCGGAGATGCTGTAGCCCGGTGAGCGCCTTAGCGGCGTCAATCTGCGCCTGGTCCGGGATAGTGACCGGCTGCTTTTCAGGCCCGAAGCCCCATAAATTCACCAGCGGCCCCACGGTAATATCCATCGCTCCGGCGGTCATCTTGCCGATGCGCAGAGAGAGGGTAACAATATCAGCCATATTATCGCTCACCGGCTGGGGTTCACTGCCGCGATACTGATTAAAGCGTGACAGCACAGACTCTTTTTTCCAGGTCGAGAGCTGACGATCGTCTTCATCTAACTGCTGCTGCACCGCTTTTTGCAGGCTGGCTTTACGCTCCGGGGGGACGTTTGCCAGGCTGATACGCCAGAATGTTCCCATTGTGCGTCCTTCTAAAACCAGCGCGGAATGGTCGCGACTCTGGTTATGATCGTCACACCCTGAAAGCATAATAAATGCTGCCATAGCAATAGAATACAGCCAATTCTTCTTCATTAAGCGCAATCAACCTGTAGTTAATTTTGGTCCGAAATAAGGCATTTCAGGCAGTTAGGTGCGGAAAAACCCGCTTGATCTTCTCGGTATTGCTCACCAGGATACGTAGTGAACGCAGGCCATAAAAGGCTGCCAATAAGTGATTTCAAAGGAGATCCTATGATCTATTACCTCCTCCTTGCGGTGAGCCTGGGGCTGATTATCTTTTCAGGCTATAAGCATTACAAGCAGACGCATACCAAACAGCTCTTTCGTCCACGTCACCGGCATCATCGGGCAAATAACTAGCGAAAAAAGAGACAGGAAGTGAGAAGGGAACGGCAGTAAAACGAGGGAGCGCAGCGGCCTGCGCTCCCTGACAACTCAGAACTGGTAAACCAGACCCAGTGCCACAACGTCATCAGTGTTGATGCCGGTAGCGTCGGTAAAGTTGTTGTCATCCAGCAGGTTGATTTGGTAATCAACATAGGTGGACATGTTTTTGTTGAAGTAGTAGGTCGCACCCACATCAACATATTTTTTCAGGTTCTGCGAGCCGTAACCTTCAATGTCGCTGCCGCGGGAGCTGACGAAGGCCAGGGATGGGCGCAGACCGAAGTCGAACTGATACTGAGCAACCAATTCCCAGTTGTCTGCGGTGTTAGCATAGCCGTAAGTGGTCGCATCGCTGGCACCAAAACGGGTGGCGTTTTGTGAGCGGGTGTACATGGCCGCCAGATAGATGTTGTTAGCGTCATATTTCAGACCGCCGGTATAAGCGGTAGCTTTATCGCCACGGCCCAGAATGGTATCAGTGCCCGCCGAGCCGCCGTTCTGTTCGTTAGTCCGGTCGGAGCTGAACATGGCCGCACCGATAGCGAACCCTTCGCCCAGATCGTAAGTGGTAGAGAGACCCCATCCATCGCCGTTACCAGCCAGAACGTCACGTCCGCCCTGTTCGGTTGCGCTGTCGTTTTTGCCCTGATACTGAACCGCAAAATTCAGGCCATCCACCAGACCAAAGAAGTTATTGTTACGGTAGGTTGCCAGGCCGTTAGAGCGCTGGAACATAAAGTTGTCTGCGCCATAAGTATCGCCACCGAACTCAGGCAGAACGTCTGTCCAGGCGCCGATGTCATACGCCACGCCATAGTTACGACCATAATCCAGCGATCCTGCATCGCCAAATTTCAGACCGGCAAAACCTACACGGGTAAAGCTGTCAGCGGTGCCTTCAGACTCAGCGTTGTTCAGCGCAGCCTGGTATTCCCACTGACCGTAACCGGTCAGCTCATTGCTGATCTGGGTTTCGCCTTTAAAACCAAAGCGAACATAGGATTGATCGCCATCAGAACCGTCGTTATCGGAGAAATAGTGCAGGCCGTCTACTTTGCCAAAGAGGTCAAGTTTATTGCCATCTTTGTTATAGAGCTCTGCCGCACCTGCTGAACCGGCGATCAGCATCGCTGGGACCATCAGGGAGAGAACACGAAGTTTCATTTTATTACCCTCTAGTTATATGCCTTATTTTGCCACTGCGTGCTGAACGTCGAATATTCAGCCGGCAGAGCCATGTTAGTGCGGCAGGCGTAATAATCTATAAAGAAAATGATACGAAATTTCCGATTGGGTTTCAGGATGTAAGATAGATATTGCTAAATGTAATTTTTGGGGAACTTTTCATCAGCACGTATTGATAAAAAATATCGCCCGCAACGTCATAAAAATGCCTTGTTCCTGTAATTCATAGGGTTAGGTAAGAGCGCCGTGCTGAGCACTGAATGATAAAAAAATATGGTCATCAGGTTATACAATGATCCTGCTATCATCATTTTATTTAAGTATTACCTTCATTCACCCCGAATGTGATGTTTTACCCTATTTCCCGCCGAACCTTGTGTTCGGCATTTTTTTATTCTTTTTTTGCTGCTTAAATGTCAATTTAAGTAAAGATAATCCCCCTGAAACAATAACTCCCCCGATGCGCTTTTTTTTGCCCTGTTTCAGCACAAATTAATAATTAATAGCGCCACTGAACGGCATGTTAATTAATAGCATAAAGTAACATTGCTAAACTATTCAGTGGCGTTATTTTCCTAGCGTTCTCTCATCGATTCTTTAACTTTATTCAGCGGCTTAATCAGATAATCCATTACCGATTTCTGACCGGTTTTAATCTCCACGTTGGCCACCATTCCCGGCACGATAGGAAATTTCCTGCCCGCTTTGTTGGTCAACTCTGCTGTTTGCGTACGGACATAGACGCGGTAGTAGTACTGATCGCGTTTTACCTCATCCTGAAGCGTATCTGGCGAGACGGTTTCAACCTCGCCGGGCAGATTGCCATAGATGGAAGAGTCATAGGCGGTGACTTTCACCGTGGCGGGCAGCCCCGGTCTGATATAGGCGATATCGCGTGGGTTGATGCGCGTTTCAATCAATAACTGATCTTCCAGCGGCACAATCTCCATCAGTTTGCCGCCGGGCTGTAACACGCCCCCCACGGTGGTAACCTGAATATCCTTCACAATACCGCGTACCGGCGAGTAGATTGTGGCGCGGGTGAGCTGATCCTCTTTACCGGTCACCACCTGTAGTTGCGCATCCAGATCGGCATTGTTTTTCACCTGCTCTTCGCGTGCGCGTACTGCATAGTCATTTTTTGCTTCGTCAATTTTTCCCTGCAAATCGCTGACCTGACGGCGAAGGCGGATCACTTCCACCTCTCCTGCTGCCCCTTTGGCTACCAGCGGTGCGGTCATGCGTAATTCCTCCTGCACCAGTTTCTTCGACTGCTCCAGGTTGCTGACCGTTTCTGAAAGGTTGCGACGACGGGACTGATAAAGCTGCGTTTCCCGTGCCACCAGCTCCGGCTCTTTAAGGGTTTCGGCGCTGAAGGCTAGCGGAGCGCCCGTCAGCTCGGCCTGTAGCCGCTCGGCGGAAGCGCGAAGCGTGCGGGCTTTGGAAGCGGCTTCACCAAAGTTGGACTGAAACCGCGTAGGATCGAGCCTGGCCAGTACCTGCCCCTTCTCGACGATATCGCCTTCGTGCACGTTAAGCTGATCGACAATTCCGCCATCCAGGCTTTCAATCACCTGCGCACGGCTGGAGGGCGTCACCTTGCCAGTCCCGACGGTGACCTCATCCAGAATGGCGAAATGTGCCCAGACAAAGAAAATCACCAGCGCGGCCGTACAGAGCCAGATGATTGCCGAAGTTTTTTTTTCGCTCTGTTTAAGGTTGCGGTCCACCATAATCAGACTCATGCTGCATCCCCCCGCGAGACGTTTTGTTTCGCTGTCTGCGCCGTGGCGCTACGGATGATCTCATCTCTCGGGCCGTCAGCAATAATGCGGCCGTTATCCATCACCACAATCCTGTCCACCAGCTTCAGCAGCGCGGGACGATGCGTCACCAGCACCAGCGTGCGTCCGGAAAGCCATCCCTGCATCTGGCGGATAACGTGCTCCTCCAGCTGCTCATCCATTGAGGCGGTAGGCTCATCCATCAGCACCACCTGCGGCTGACGCAGGATCATCCGGCTGAGCATCACCATCTGACGCTGCCCGCCAGAGAGGCCACGCCCCCCTTCATTGATTATGCGGTCCAGGCTGGCTGCATCCTGCTGAACCAGGCTGAGCGCGCCGCTGATACGCAGCGCATGTAGCATCTCCTGTTCGCTGGCATGGGGATTGCCCAACATCAAATTTTGCCGCAGGGTGCCAAAAAAGAGCCTGGAGTCCTGGGATAACCAGCCCAGCTGGCGCCGGAGATCTACCGGGTCAATGCGGCGAATATCCACGCCATCCACAATCACTTTGCCCTGGGTCGCCATCGCCTGCCCGGCAAGCAGCCGTAGCAATGTCGATTTTCCGGCACCCACTTTGCCAAGAATGGCGATGCGTTCACCCGGCTTGATCTGTAGCTGGCCGACGGTAATCACATTTTTCACATTCTCTTCGTCATAGCTGTACTGCACTCCTTTCAGATCATAGTGTCCGGTCAGCGTCGGGCAATGTGCCATCTCGCCCTCTTCAACCTGATCCAGCGGCTTTTTCAGCAGCTCATCCAGCCCGCTCATGGCGCTTTTAGCATGCTGCCAGCGGGAGAACACCATGGTCAGCTGCATCAGCGGGGCGATAGTGCGGGAGGAGAGCATACTGCTCGCCACCAGCGTACCTGTGGTGATATCCCCGCTCAGCACCAGATAAACCCCAAACACCAGCATGCTGGCGTAGGTCAACTGCTGAACCGTAGAAGCCCAGCCGGTGAGACGTGCACCCCACAGACGCTGCTGCATGCCCACTGCCGCACTCACTTCATGGGTTTGTTCCCACTGACGCTGAAAATAGGGTTCCGCCTGCAAAGACTTAATGTCTTCAATGCCTTCAATAGTTTCCACCAGCACCGCATTACGCAGCGCACCCTCACGCAAGCCCTCTTTCGCCAGCTTCGCCATAGGGATCTGCACCAGCAGGCCGGGAATAACGATCAGCGGGATCGCCAGCAGCGGGATAATCACCAGCGGGCCACCAATAAAAGCCATGATAAACAGAAACAGGATCACAAAAGGCATATCGGCTGCGGCACCGACGGTGGTGGAGGTTAGCAGCTCACGTACCTGATCGATCTCACGCAGCTGTGAGATAAAGGAGCCGGTTGATTTTGGCCGCGCCTCGTTACGAATGTTCATCGCACGGGCAAAAAGCATTGAGGAGACCTTGAGGTCGATGCGTTTTCCCATCAGGTCCGACACCTGCGTGCGCATCAGCCGGATAAGATATTCCATTACGGCGGCGATCAGAACCCCGGAGAAAAGCACCCACAGCGTGGCTTCTGACTGCGCCGGGATCACCCTGTCGTAGATCTGCATGGAGAATAAAATTCCCGCCAGCGCCAGCACGTTCCCCACCACAGAGGCGAGAGAGATCTCCATAATCTTCCGCCCCATGCCGCGGAAGTTCTCCCAGAACCAGTGCTTTTTATAAGGCTTAACGAATTCATCAATACGCGCGTCACGCCCACGTGCCGCCACGCCAACAATGCCAACCTGCTCCTGACATTGCGCCAGCAGCAGCGCCAGTTCGCTTTCACGTACCACATCGCCGCCGTCGCTGAGCCAGTAACGCGCTTTTCCTTCCGCATCAATGTTCTCCACCACGACCACGTTGCCGTTTTCCATGATCAGGATCACCGGCGTGACTTCCTGCCGCCAGCGGATTTTGTCGCGCGGCATCATAGTCATATGCAGCCCCAGCAGGCCCGCCAGTCTTTCAAGCTGCTGTTCGGGTGCCAGGTGCTCAAACCAGCGCATCTGCTGGCGTAAAGTAGAGCCATCCGCAGGCTTGCCAAAGCGCGCGGCTACGCGCAGCATGGCGTCGATCCAGTTATCGGTGGTTGCGGTCTGTTTGTTCATAGTACTGCCTTAAATAGTTGCGTGTGCGCCTGGCGTCACAGTGACGGGAGGGTTTGCCCACTGGTAGCTTCGCGATCGATCCCCATGATATCCAGCAGGTTATCTACCGCTGCGGCATAACGAACCGTGGCGTCCCAGCCATCGTACAGCGCCATCAGGCGGCTGCTGTCAGCCTGAAACACATCCTGCTCCACGCTCAACAGGTCGTTGAGGCTGCGCTTGTTCAGTTTGTATTCATCGGCATAGACCGAACGGGTATGGTCAGCGCTGCCAAGCTGCGCCTCTCCCGCCGTCTGGCGCTGCTGCGCGCCGATCATGTCGGCATAGGCTGTAGAAGCATGCTGGTTAATATCGAGTTTCGACTGCTGAATGGCGGCTTCTGCGGCTTCCCTGTCGCCCTCCGCTGCGCGGGTTTTGGCATTGACCAGCCCGCCCTGATAGAGCGGCGCTTCTACCTGCAATTGCAGTTCATCATCCCAGTAGGAGCGGCTGTCGTTTTCATAGCGGGTCCGGCCAGCCTGAACTCTGATGGTGGGCCAGTGATTAGATTGTGCCTGGCGGACTCGCTCCATCGCCGCTTCCTGTTTGGCCTGCGCACTGCGCACGGCGGCACTTTTTTCGTAGGCGATTTTGTCCAGAGTAATTTGCTGATCCAGCAAAGATTGTGGCAGCTCGGGTAGCTCGCTGGAGACCACACCGGTCAGCACGGTAAGCTGCGCCTGGGCAGAGCGGGCCTGAGCGCGATACTGCTCCAGCGTGGCGTGCATTCCGGCGATACGGGTTTCTGCCTGCAACACGTCCGACTGCGAGCTTAATCCGGCGTCCGCACGCAGTCTGGCGATATCACGTACGCGCTGTAGCGAGGCCAGATTATTGTTTGCGGCCTCAACCAGCGCCCGATACCGCTTTACCTCAAGATAGGCGCGTAATGTATCCTGCGCCACGATGGTCATGGTGTCGTAGAGGGCATAGCGATAGGCATCCGAGAGCTTATGCTGTTCATCTATTGCGCCGCCGGTGCGGCCAAAGTCATACAGGAGCTGACTTAAAGTGATGCCACCAGAGCCATTGTTGTTCAGGCTCCCCGCCGAGTCGGTCTGATGCGAACGCCCGCCGGAAGCTTGCAGGGAAATTTGCGGATACCACGCACTTTTAGCGGCATCCAGGTCAGCTTCACCGACATGAATTTGCGCGGCGGCCTGAGAAATTTTGGGGTTACGTGCAAACGCGCGAAGGATGGCATCGCGCAGGGTGAGGGTAGCTATTTGCTCTTCGCTGGGTGCCGCTCGCCAGTTAAACTCCGCTTTTGGCTCCTTTGCCGCCAGCACGGGCTGTGCCAGAGAGAAGCAAAGCCCACCCATACAGAATGAGAGCCACACTCTCTTCATCTTACTGCCTGAATACACCATCAAAATTCCCTTGTACACCTGAGAAAAAGGTAAAGTCATGCCGGAAAAGATAAGATTATCTTTATGCCACAGGCACAGATAAGCCAGCGCCAAAGAGGGAGCTGAGCCGGACCCGGTGTTCAGGGGGATTACGGCGTAATCCGCAACAGGCGAAAGGGTTAATATTCCTGCCCTGTCGTCTGGCATAAAAATGAGGGTAGCCCCCTCATACAGGGAAAGGCGCCCCATGAGGCACCTTTCATATATTAGTTATCATGGTCTTTCTTTAGGCAACGCACAGGCGCCGGGCGCTCTGCCTGATTATTGTTTACGCCAGCGCTGCCGCTTAAACAGTTAATCTCCTCTTAACTTTATACTGCCTGCACGAGAATTTCACCTCCCGTGCAGGGAAAGTCTTTGTTACACCACGTGAACCTGAAGATTATGCTGCACCAGCACATCTCCCAGCGTATTGCCGGAAGAGAGCGCCGAGTTGTGGTAAACGTCAAACGTCTGACCATCCACCGTACGTTGCCCAGCTGTTGCCCAGATCCCACCCTCTCCGTTAGCCAGCGTGACCTGGTCACCCAGCACCCCTTTAATCATCAAATCACTGGCCTGGCTGTCGGTGATGTTCAGCGCCTCGTTGAGATCCAACTTGACGCTGTTGCTACCAGCTTTACCCAGATCGATGATTTCGATGTGCTCCACTTTCAGTCCCAGCGAGGTAAGATCCAGAGTCATATGCTCCCCGTTCAGCACCAGCGTATCCGTACCTGCACCGCCATCGATATGGGTGAAGTCCAGCGAATTCACCGTTACCGTGTCGTTGCCGCTGCTTCCTGTGACCGAGGCTCCTTCCACCGTATGCCCATCCGCCAGGGTGATAACCACGCCGCCAATGGTATAGGCACTCTCATCCGCCACAGCAGTAGCCGCGGTGGCAGTGGCAGTTGTGGCATCGCTGGCTGAAGCCGCAGCGGTACTGGTATCAGTGGTGCTGATATCGTTTTCTGTTACCAGCGTGGAATCGACGGCTGCGGCGTGCGTTACCGTGGTGGTGCTCTCCTCACTGCTGGTCGCGTGCGTGGAGGCCGCAGCGGTGGTGGAATCATCCGCCGCTACTGCCATCAGCACCGAAGCGGTGGCAACGGAAGCGCTGGCGACTGGCAGCAGTGAGCCAAGCAGCAGGGTGTTGCTGGTTGAAGCCGGGTTACCCGCCGCATCCACCGCCGTTACCGTTACGATGCTGTTCAGGCTGAGTGCGGTGAGCAATCCTCCGGTAAATTTCACGCTGTAGCGACCCAGCGCATCCGTCGTGGCCTGCTGCGTCTGTCCGCCCAGCGTAACGTTCAGCCGGGTTCCCTGCGCCAGATGGAGCGTGCCCCCGGAAATTGTCAGGCCGGTCAGCAGGACGCTGACCAGACTCAGCACCGGGTCCACCCCGATAGCAGGCAGATTGTGCGTCACCGCTCTGAAAGTATCGCTGGCGGTAGAGATATTTCCTACCGCATCCGTGACGGAGACCGAAACGGTGTGGCTGCCGTCGGCGATGCCTTTCAAGGCGGCTGAAGGTACGGAAACACTCCATGCGCCGTTCGCGCCCACCGTGGTGGTGTAGATATTGCCCGCCACGTTAACCGTCACCGTTCTGCCTGCCGCATTGGTTGAGGTACCGCTAATCGTTTCCGCTACGTTGGCTTCGCTAAGGTTCAGATAGTGGTCGCCACCAAACACCGTTGAGCTGGTCAGGCTTACGGTCGGCAGCGTATGCGTACCAACCAGTACCGTGGTGTTAGCCGTGCCACTGTTGCCCGCCGCATTGGTCAGCGTGGCGGTTACCGCATCTGTACCATCCGGCAAAGCAGCCAGCGTGGCGGCCGGAACCGAAACTGTCCAGGTTCCGTTGGCAGCAACGGTCGTGGTCAGCGTTGCGCTACCCACGCGAACGGTGAGGATTGACCCTTCGGCATTGGTAGATGTACCGGTAATGGTTTGCGGGCTGAGGGCATCCGCGGCGCTCAGCAGGCCATCGCCAAACACGCTGGCGATAGTCACCGTTGGCGGCGTCTGGGCGATAACGCTTACCGAGCCGCTGTTGGTGGCGGCATTACCATAGGCATCGGTTGCAGAGACGTTTACGGCAAGCGTACCGTTCGCCAGCGCGGCAAGATCCGCTTTCGGCACGCTCAGGCTCCATGCTCCCGTACTGCCGACTGTCGTCGTATAGCTTCTGCCGCTCAGACTGACGGTAACCGTGCTTCCCGCAGGCAGGTTGGCCGAGCTGCCGCTAATGGTTTGCGCCGTGGTCAGGTCGGCTGCGCTGAGAATTCCGTCGCCAAAGACGGTATTCAGCGTCAGCGTTGGCGTGGTATGGATACCGACTTTCAGCCCCGCGCTGGTGCTGGAGACGTTACCCACGGCATCCGTTACCCGGACGCCGACGGTGAGATTACCATCCAGCAGCGTGCCGAGGATATCCGGCGCTACCTGCGCCCTGAAGGTGCCGTTCTGCCCTACCGTTGCGGTCACCGTGGTGTTACCGATATTGATAGCAACCGTCGAACCAGCAGCCGCGTTTCCGCCCACTGTACCGCTGATGGTCTGAGTCACCAGTGACTCCAGCAGACTCAGTACGCCATCACCAAACAGCGGGTTCAGAGTAATAGTCGGCAACTGCAAGCCCACCAGCGCGGTAGCCGAGGTGCTGGTGGTGTTACCAGCGCTGTCCGTTACGCTGACGCCCACGTTCAGATTACCGTCGCTCAGCCCCTGAAGAATGGCCGGAGAAAGCGCCAGACTGAAGGTGCCATCCGCTAAAGTAGTGGTGACAAACTGCGTGGTACCAATGGAAACCACCACGCGAGCGCCGGCACCCGCATTGGACACCGTGCCGCCAATGGTCTGGCCAAGCACTGCATCCGCCAGGTTCAGTAAACCATCGCCAAACAGCGGGCTGACAGAAACAGAAGGAGCGGTAAGTTTGACCACAGCACCCAGCGAGGTGCTGGCGGTGTTCCCTGCCGCATCGGTCAGGCTGGCACCCACGGTGAGATTACCGCTGCTCAGCGTCCCGAGAATGTCCGGGGAAAGTGTTGCGGTGAAGGCGCCGTTTGCTCCCACGGTGGCGTTCACTTCTGATGCCCCTACGTTCAGCCGGACAATCGTGCCTTCTGCAACATTATTTACCACGCCGCTGATGGTCTGGTTGGTCAACGCATCGGCAATATTAAGGATACCGTCGCCAAAGATGGAGCTGAGGCTGATAGTTGGCTGGGCAGTAAAGATGCCTACCGTGGTTGAGGTGGAGGCGGTATTGCCCGCCGGGTCGACCACCGTAACGCCGAGGGAAAGGTTACCCTGGGTCAGCGCGGCCAGATCCAGCGTCGGAATAGTGACATTCCACTGCCCTCCTGCCTGCAAAGTAGTTTGATAGGATTTCGACCCCAGCGTCACGGTGACTCTGGAACCTGTTACTCCCTCGATGGTGCCGCCAATGGTTTGCGCGACGGTGGATTCGACGATATTCAGCAGATTATTGTCGCCAAAGAGATCAGTCAGAGCGCCAATAACCGGATTATCAAGGATGGTGGTGACGGTTTGCCCCAGGGTACGGGTATTTCCGGCCGCATCGGTCAGAACAAGATTAAGCGCCGTGTCGCCTGGCTGCAATGCACCCAACAGACTTGGCGGTACTACCAGCGCAAATGTCCCGTCCTGGTTAACGTTTGCGGTCAGGGTTGTCTGGCCCAGAGTCAGGGCAACCGTAGCCCCAATCCCGGCGGAATTCACCACCCCGGAAATAGTCTGCGCAACGGCTGTATCTGCCGCATTCAGGAAGCCATCGCCAAAGATGGTGAGTGAATCTGTGACAAAATTCAGCGCCTGATTCACCACTTTGTTGACCGTCAGCGTGGCATCAGTCTGGTTGCCGGATGCGTCACTGACGCGCAGACCAAAGACCAGCGTACCGTCGGTCAGGCTGCCCAGCACCTCTGGCGTAAGCTGAAGGCTGAAGGTGCCGTCAGCCTGCACCAGGGCGGTGGCAATCGGTGAACTGTCTCCCAGATAGAGTCCGATAGTCTGCCCTTCTGCACCAGAAGCTCTGCCGGTCACCAACTGCGTCGCCAGAATATCGGTAGCATTCAGCAGATTATTCCCCAGCAGCGCATCGACCTGTAGCAGCGGCGCGCCGGTATCTACCGTTATCGGGCGGTCTACCGTGGTCACGTTGCCCGCCGCATCGCTGAGGGTGGCGGTAATTGTGTGGCCTGCGTTGCTTAATGCCTGCAAATCGCCTGAAGGTACGCTGACAGACCAGGTTCCCCCGGCCTGGACGATACCGGTGTAGGTTTTCCCTTCCAGCGTCACCGTGACCGCCCTGCCAACTTCACTTTCTGAAGCGGTACCGGTGAGGATCTGCGCAACGGCGGCTTCGCTGCCGTTCACGATATTGTCACCAGCAAAAGCGTTAATGGTCAGGCCAGGCGCGACGCGATCGACCACAATCTCTTCAGTTGAGGTGAGATCGGCTGTTCCGGTACTGACCAGCGTTGCGGTTACTGTGTGCGTTCCATCTGCCAGCGACGCTGGGGTATTGGGGATCGACACTGTCCAGTTGCCGTTCGCCGTGTTAACGGGATAAGTTCCTGCAATCACGCCATCCACGCGTACGGTAATATCGCCCGTAACGGCACCCGAAACGCCCGGCAGATTGGCGAAGGTTCCGCCCACCGTCAGCGTCGTCCCGTCAGTGCTGTTAACAATGTTGTCATCCGAAACCGGTGCAAGCGTAAACAGCGGCGTGGCGGGAGGCGTCAGATCCAGGGTGACGTTGGCACTGGCCGTGCCGATATTTCCCGCCACGTCCGCTACGGAAACGGTGATGGTTCCCGCATTGCCGCCCGCAGCCAGCGCCGTCATTGCCGCCGTCGTGACGTTCACCGTCCAGCTACCGTCCGCCTGCACCACACCGGTGAGGGTTGAGGTGCCCAGAGTCACGGTCACCAGCTGGCCTGCGCTTGCGCCCGTGGTGGTGCCGCTCAACGTCTGGGCCGTCAGGCTTTCTACGTAGGTCAGCGTGTTGTCGCCTGCAAACGGCTGAAGGGTAATGGTTGGCGCAACCGTGTCGACGGTGAAGCTGCCACCAATGGTGGCGCTGTTGCCAGCCACATCAGCAGCGACCACCGAGACGGCTTTTACGCCCTCGCCCAAATCCGTCAACTGTGCAGGAGTAAGATCGAGTGTCCATGTCCCGTTGGTGGCGACAGTCGCGTTGAAATTCGTGCCCCCGATAGTCACCTGAACAGTCTGTCCCGCACCGGTCACACCTGTGGTGCCGGTAAGCGCTGCGCCTGCTGCAAGCTCCGTGCCGTTCAGGAAGCTGTCAACAAACGGCGTGTTCAGGGTTGGCACCGGCGCGCTCAGCGCAGCGGTAAAGTCCAGCCCTTCCGTCGTGGTGTTACCTGCTGCATCCGTCACCGTCACGTTAACGCTGTGCGTACCAGAAGTCAGGCCAGAAAGCGCGCCCGCAGGCAGCGTCACCAACCAGTTACCCGCTGCATCTACCGTGCCGGTGTAGGTTACTCCGGCAAGGTCGATCCGCAACTGGACGCCCTGATTCGCCCCTACAGCGCCCGTGGTTCCGGTCAGCGTTAACGCGCCGGCAGCCTCGGCAATATTCAGGAAGCCGTCACCAAACAGCGTATTAATGGTTGGGTCCGGCGCAGTGAGCAAGGCGGTAAAGGCAGATGTCACCGTATCGCTGTTGCCTGCACTGTCTGTGGCAGTAACAGAAACCGTATGGCTGCCGTTGGCCAGCGCCTGAAGCTGGGCTGGCGTCAGGTTCAGCGACCAGTTGCCGCTGGCGTCCACCGCTGCTGCCACCGCCGCATCGCCGTTAAAGCCGCTGATGGTAACGTTCACGCTCTGGCCTGCGCCAATTTTGCCGGTTGATCCGCTAAGCGTCTGGCCCGCCGTGGCAAAGGCTTCAGCAATGCTCAGCTGGCCGTCCCCAAACGGCAGGTTGAGCGTGACGTCCGGCACGCTCTGTACTGCCACCAGCAGGCTGCCGCTGGTGGTACCAACGTTGCCTGCGCTGTCCGTGGCCGTAACCGTAATTGGCCAGTTGCCATCCGGCAGAGTGACCAGCAGAGAGGCTGGCAGAGCCAGGCTCCAGCTTCCGGTCGCTTCATCCACCACAGCCTGATACACCGTGCCGTTGAGGTTAACGCTGACAGTCTGCGCCCCGGTAATACCGGTCACGCCGGTCAGCGTGCCGTCTGTCGCCGCTTCCACGGCATTGAGTGTGCCATCCGTAAATGGCGTCACCAGCGTTGGTGCAGGCAGCCCGGTAATAATCGCGTTGAAATCAAGCGAATCCGTACTGCTGTTGCCCGCCCGATCCGTTACCGTAACCGCAATTGTGTGGGTGCCATTGCCCAGCGTTGCCGCCAGCGCTGGCGTCAGCGTGGCGCTCCAGTTGCCGTTGTTACCTGCCGTTGCCGTGACATCTCTGCCATCAAGAGTAACCGTCACAACCTGACCCGCTCCGGTGATCCCGGTGGTGCCGCGAATGATCTGATCCACGCCTGCTTCAGCGGCATTGAGCGCGCCATCCACAAACGGCGTGGCAATGACCGCATCCGGCGTGACATCTTTCAGCACTTCCACGCTGCCGCTCACGCTGGCCGGGTTGCCTGCCGCATCAGCCGCCGTCACGGAAATTTGCAACGCGCCGTCAGCCAGACCGGTAAGCGTACCTGCCGGGAAAGTGGCGCTCCAGGTGCCATCGGCCAGTACAGTACCCGTAACGCTTACCGTACCCACGCTGACCTGCACCTCCGTGCCTGCGGCGAGGTTCGTCGCCGTTCCGCTAACAACCTGCTCCGCCGCTGATTCTGCCGCGTTCAGCAGGCCATCAACAAAAGGCGTGGCCAGCGTAAGAACAGGAAGGGTGTTGACTGCCACACCTAAATTCACCACCTCAGAGGTGGTATTGCCTGCGCTATCCGTGACAGAGACGCCCACCTGCGCCTGACCATCAGGCAGCAGCAGCAGGTCGCCAGACGGAACAGTCAGGCTCCATGTTCCGCCTGTGCCAACGGTCGCGGTATAGGTTTTGTCATTAAGCGTGACGTTAACGGTGCTATTGGCTTCAGAAGTGCCGCTTACCAGCAGGCCGTTCAACGCTTCAGCCAGGTTCAGAATGCCATCTGTGCCCGCGCCTAACGACACCGTGAGGATCGGCGGATTGGTATCCACGCTGAAGCTTCCGCTGGCGGAAGCAGGGTTGCCCGCAACGTCGCTGCCGCTGGCCGTAAGGCTGTTTGTTCCCTGATCCAGCGCCTGAACAGCCGCCGCCGGAACGGTGGCTGTCCAGTTACCGTTGGCATCCACCGTCGCGGTATAGTCTGCACCATTAAGAGTGACGGTAATGTTGTCGCCCGCCGCAATATTCTGGCTGGAGCCGGTGATCAGCAGGTCGCTACGCGACTCCTGATAATTAACCACATCGTCGCTGGCGACCGGATTAACTGTGATGACAGGCAGCTCGGCTGCCTGAGCAATCACCGTAACCTGATGCGTGGTACTGGCAGGATTGCCGGAGGTATCCGCTACAGAAGCCGTCAGGGTCTGCGCCCCATCTGCAAGCAGTGCCACAGCAGCGGCAGGCACCACGGCGCTCCAGCTGCCATCCGCCTGCACAACGGCGGTGTAAGTGGCATCGTTCAGGGTAAGTGTTACCGTCTGCCCTTCAGCTACATTAGTGGTACTTCCCGATACGGTCACATCAGCACGGCTTTCCAGCGCATTAATGTAGTCATCCCCGGCTACCGCAGCCACGGTGAGAGTGGGCAGATTCGCCAGTGAAGCGTTTACCGTTACGGTCAGCGTATCGGTAGTGATGTTGCCTGCGCTGTCCGTCAGCGTGACGGTGACCGGGTAACTGCCGTCTGCCAGCGTTTGCGTCACACTGGAAGGGAGATCCAGCCGCCAGCTGCCATCGCTCTGCACGGTCTGCTGATATGTCTGGCCGTTAAAGCCGATGCTTATCTGCTGACCAGCTTCACTGAGTGACACCGTACCGCTGATGGCAACAGGCTGCACGATTTCAGCAGCGTTAATGATATTGTCCCCGGCAACAGGCGTCAGCGTCAGCGTTGGCGCAACCGTATCCACGGTGACTGTGGTGCTGATTTCGCCCGTATTCCCCTGGGCATCCGTCGCGGTGATAACGAGCGTTTGTGCCCCCTGACCCAGAGCCTGCAAGACTGTAGAGGCAACCGACAGCGACCAGTTACCGTTAGCATCAACGGTGGCGGAATAATCCTGCCCGCCGATATTCACCGAAACGGTCTGACCGGCACCCGTGGCGCCCGTGGTGCCGCTAAGGGTTTGCGTCGCTGTAGCTTCATTGCCGTTAAGATAACCATCCCCGAACGGCGTAGCGATAGTTGGCTGTAACAGTTCGGTAGCTACCGTCAGCTGTACCGTTTCGGTCGCGCTGTTTCCTGCGGCATCACTCAGGGTGACGGTGAGCGGATAAGTCCCGTCGGCAGCCTGCGCAAGCAGACCAGCCGGTAGCTGTAGCGTCCAGTTTCCGGCAGCATCCACAGGCGTGGTATAGCTCTGCCCGTTAATGGCCACGGTAACCAGCTGCCCTTCCTGCGCACCGGTGCTGCTGCCACTGACAGTGATCTCACCGGCGGCTTCCCCGGTATTTACCACATCATTTCCTGCGACAGGGTTAAGCGTCAGCGTTGGCGCAACGGTATCCACAAAGAGCGGAATGGCGAGCGTGTTGCTGTTTCCGGCTGCATCGGTCACGGTCACAGGCAGCGTTGAATCATTCTGCGGCAGCGCCTGAAGCGCGGCGGCTGGCAGATCCACTCTCCAGTTCCCGTTCGTATCGACAGTTCCGTTATAGGTTGTGCCCTCCACGACTATCGCCACGGTTTGACCATCGCCCGTTACGCCAGTGGTGCCGCTCAGGGTTTGCGTAGCTGCTGCTTCCGTACCGTTGAGTACGCCATCCGCAAAGGGGGTATCCACCGTAGCCCGCGGCAGATCGCTGACGTGAACGCTGAGCGATCCGCGTCCTGTCAGGGTGGCACCGGTATTATCCACCACGCTGGCGCTCAGCGTGACGGTACCATCCGGGATGCCTGCCAGTGCTGAGGCGGGAATGATAGCGTTCCAGAGGCCGGTAGCCCCTACCAGCGCGGTAAATGTCTGACCATTAAAGCTCAGGGTGACCGTACTGCCCTGCGCAACGTTGATCGTTCTACCGGAAACAATCAGATCATCAAGCGCTTCGGTGGCGTTGAGATAACCGTCATTGCTCAGCGGATCGAGGCTGATGCCGGATGCTGCGCTGTTAACGGTGATATCGCGGCTGGCGGAGATCGGATTGCCCGCTACATCACTTACCGCCACGTTAAGGGTGGTGGTGCCATCATTCAGTGCAGCTAACGCGGCTGAAGGCAGGCTGAGGCTCCATGCTCCGCTGGCCTGAACCTGCGTGGTGTAGATGTCACCATTAATCGTCACGGTGATTGTCTGCCCGGCTTCCACATTGGTGGTGGAGCCGCTGAGCGTCTGCGCGGTTTGCTGCTCTGCGCCATCAAGGATGTCATTTCCGGCGAAGGTATTGATCGTCAGCGTCGGCAGCGAAGCAGCATCAACTTTGACCGCCAGCGGGCGATCGATTGAAGTGCTGTTTCCTGCCGCATCGGTAGCGGTGATATTCAGGGTGTAAGTGCCGTTGGTCAGCGTAGCGAGATCGGTTTCGGGAACCGTAACGCTCCACAGCCCATTATCGCCGACGGTGGTGGTGTAATCCCGCCCATTCAGCGTCACCACAACGGTGTCACTGGCATCACCCGTTCCTGTCACTGGCAGCGCTACTCCCTGTTCTGCCGCGTTCAGGATGTTGTCACCCGCCAGCGCCGCCACATCTACCGCAGGCGGCTGCGTGTCCACGGTCAGCGTGAGGTCGCCTGTAGCCCCGTTTCCTGCCGCATCGCTGACGTTAACCGTAGCGATGGTTTCTCCCTGTGGCAGTGTCTGCAACACCTCTGCCGGCACGCTGACGCTCCAGTTGCCGTCGCCATCCACGGTGCCGCTGTAGGTGGTGCCATTGATCACCACGCTGACAGTCTGTCCGTCGCCGGTCACGCCCGTGGTGCCGGTTAAGGTCTGAGCCACGCCCGCTTCTGCCGCATTTAACGTGCCGTCACTGAAGGGTTGATCTGTGGTCAACGCTGGCAGATCGGTTACGGCAACGGTCAGGCTGGCACTGTTGCTGACTGGATTGCCAGCAGCATCGCTGCCGGTTACCGTCACCGTTAACGGGCCATCGGGCAGTTGCAGCAGGTTGGCAGAAGGTACGCTGACGCTCCAGCGACCATCAGCCCCCACGATGGCCGTGTAACTGACCTGATTCAAGGTCACCGTGAGTTCGCTGTTTTCCGGCACATTGGAGGAAGAGCCGCTTAAGGTAAGATCGGCCCCCGCTTCCGTCCGGTTCAGATAGCCGTCGCCGCTGACGGGATCAACCGCCAGCGCGCTCAGACCTGTATTGACCGTAAAATCGCCGCTAACGGTAACAGGGTTTCCGGCAGTATCGCCTACAGTTACGCTGTAACTCTGGCTACCCTCCGCCAGCCCTTCCAGTGCCGTTGAAGGAACACTGACGCTCCAGGCACCGCTCGCCAGTACCACGCCGCTGTAGCTGACACCGTTCAGGGTCACGGTAACAGTTTGTCCCGCCTGCACATTGGTAGTGGTGCCGCTAATCAGCTGATCGACCTGCTGCTCAGCGCCATCCAGCACATTATTTCCGGCAAAATCGTTTAACGTCAGCGTTGGCAGAGTGGCCGCATCAGCCACCACGGTCAGCGATACCGGCTGCGTGGTGCTGTTGCCAGCAAGATCGGTTGCCACAACGTCCAGGGTATAAGTGCCATTGGTCAGCCCGGTCAGCGCGTCTGCCGGAATATCCAGCGTCCACTGGCCATTTGCCCCCACGGTGGTGGTGTACTCTGCGCCCTGGAAAGTTACGGTGATCTCAGCACCATTTTCCCCTGCGCCGCTAACGGTCAGAGGCAGCTGCTGCTCCGCCGCATTAAGTACGCCCTCGCCAGCCAAGGAATTTACGCTAAGCGCCGGTGGCAAAAGATCGACAATCAGGCTGCTGTCGCGGGTAGTGGTGTTACCTGCGGCATCTGCCACCGTGACGGTGACAGGATAGGTGCCATTAATGAGATCGCCTGCGTCAGCAGCTGGTACGTTGACTGTCCAGTTGCCGTTACCGTCAACGTCAGTCTGATAGGTGGTGCCATTCAGTGAGACACGCACACTGTTGCCCACCTCACCGGTACCAGAGATAGCCAGAGGCTGACCCTGTTCAGTAGCATTGAGCTGACCGTCACCGGCAATTACTGCAATATTCAGCGCCGGTGCGGTGGTATCCAGAGTGACAGGATGCTGAACGGTGACGGCAGGCCCGGCGACAGGCACCCCCGTTACCGAAATTGTATAGTTGCCATCCGCCAGCGCAGTCACCACGTTGGCAGGAACAGAGGCGCTCCACAGGCCATCCGCCCCCACGGTTGCCGGATAATCAACGCCATTTAAGGTCACCGTCACCAGGGTATTCGCATCCTCTACGCTTCCGGTCACAGTAAGGCCCTGCTGCGCCTCCGCAGCATTGATCAGATCGTTCCCCGCGACACTGTTCACAATAACGCCAGCATCCACGAAGGTCTCTAATGAGACCGTGGTGTCGCTGATATCACTGTTACCCGCAGGGTTGGTGACCACCACGGAAACGGTGTTATCACCTTCTGTGAGGTTACCCAGCGTACTTGCCGGAACGGTGACGCTCCACAGCCCGTTGTTGCCCACTGTGGTGGTGTAGGTTTGCCCGCCCAGCGTGACCGATACGCTGTCGCCCAGCGTGCCGGTTCCGGTGACTTGCAGCGGCTGGCCCTGCTCAATGCGGTCAATAATATTATCACCGGCAACCGGATCAACGGTGAAGATCGGCGCAGTGGTGTCCACGTTTAACGGCACGTTTTGCGCCGTCGTATTGCCAAAAGCGTCGGTCGCCGTAATGCTCAGTGCCTGTGCTCCCTCGGCCAGCTGGCCGACGACTTCTGCCGGGATCAACAGGCTCCAGCTACCGTCCCCGGCTACGCTGGCATCATAACTGGTACCGTTAAGCGTTACGCTTACCGTGTCGCCAGGGGTAACAGTTCCGCTCAGTGCCAGCCCGGTGCCCTGTTCATCCGCATTGATAATATTGTCGCCACCCGCCACGTCGGCCAGCGTCAGCGTCGGCAGCGTTGAGGCCACGGTGATGTTGGTTGGCGGCGTCAGGGCGGCGGTATTGCCTGCGATATCGGTAACGTTGACCGTTACCGTTGAGCTGCCCTGCGGCAGCGCCTGAAGAGCTTCTGGTGAAAGTTGCAGTGTCCAGATACCAGAGCTGTTTACCGTAGCGGTATAATCCGTTCCGCCAATGTTAACCGTAACGGTCTGCCCCTCACCGGCCTGACCCGTTGTACCGGTAAGCGTCTGTTGAACGCCCGCTTCGGTGTTGGTCAGAATCCCGTCGTTAAATGGCTGGATCAGGGTAGGATTGAGCGTTGGATCGGCGATGACCGTCAGGGATGCCTGGTTGGTCACGGTAAGTCCACTTTCAGCCGTTACGCTGACCGTTGCGGTCTGAAGGCCATTGCCGATATCCGCCACGTTTGCAGCCGGAATGGTCACTGACCAGCTTCCATCGGCCTGCACTAAACCCGTATAGGAAACGTTGTTAAGGGTGAAGGTGACTGTACTGTTTTCTGCCACGTTCGAAGTAAACCCATTAACCACTAAATCCTGCGCCGCCTCCTCAGCGTTGAGATAGCCATCGGTGCTGAGAGGTTCAACAGAGATGCTGCTCGCGGTGCTGTCTACCGTGAAGTTTTTGGTGGTGGTACTGCTGTTTCCTGCCAGATCGGTAGTGGTTGCTGTCAGCGATTGTGCTCCGTCACTCAGGCTGCCCAGCGCGCCCGCAGGCACGGTGACCTGCCAGTTGCCGCCAGAGAGGATGGTGGTGGTGTACTCAGTACCGCCAATTGTCAGCGTCAGCGTCTGCCCCGCTTCCACACTGGTGGATGTGCCGCTGATAATCTGATCTGACTGCTGCTCTGAGGCATCCACGATGTTGTTGCTGGTGACGTTGGCGATAGCGATCGACGGCGGAGTTTTATCGACCACCACCTGCGAGCTGAGAGGGGTGATATTGCCCGCAGCATCGCTGGCGGTGATGGTGAAAGGCTGTACGCCGTTTACAAAAGTTTCCACCACCGTAACAGGCAGAGTCAGCGTCCACTGGCCCTCTGCGCCAACCGTAGTGCTGTAAGTACGATCGTTCAGCTCAAGGGTAATAGTGTTACCGATCTCCCCCGTGCCGGTCAGCACCAGCGGCTGGGTACTTTCAGCCTGATTGAGGTAGCCATCGCCAGAGGCAGGATCAATAGTCACTGGCGGAGGAGTGAGATCCACCTCCAGCGTTCTGACGGTGCTGGTCACGTTGCCTGCCACATCCGTAGAGACAATCTGCACCTGGTTAAGCCCCTCACTGAGAGCCTGTACGGCTTGCGCCGGGATCTCAATATTCCAGTTGCCCCCTGCTTCCACCGTCACTGTATAAGTGACGTTATTCAGGGTCAGGCTGATTTGGTCCCCTTCCGCACCGCTTCCTGATAGCGTCAGCGCCTCGCCATGCTCGATAATGTTAAGGCGGTTATCCTCGGAAATTGCATCCACAGATAAAGTGGGGGCAACCGTGTCCACGGTAAAAGTGCTGCCGAGAGAAGTGGTGTTTCCGGAGGCATCCGTTACGGTGACGTTATAGGCGTTACTGCCCTGTGGCAGGGCTTGCAGCACGGCATTTGGTAAAGCAACAGACCAGTTGCCGTTGGCATCCACCGTGCCAGTGTATGTAATGCCGCCCAGCACCAGACTCAGCGTCTGGCCGGTGCCAGCCACGCCAGTACTCCCGGTCAGCGTCTGATCGCTAAGAGATTCACTGCCGTTGAGCGTGCCATCGTTAAATGGCGTATTCACCGTGACGCTAAAGTTCGGGTCAACGTTAGCCGTGAGGCTGTGGGTCGTGGTGATGACGTTACCATCCCGATCCGTGGCGGTTGCCGTCACCGTAATGTCACCATTCTGCACATTACTGACCGCGCCGGCCGGAACCGTCACGCTCCAGCTTCCGTCAGAATTGGTCGTTGTTTCATAATTGGCATTATTGAAGCGGACCAGGATCCTGGCGCCGAACGCCACAAAACGGCTGTTCCCCTGGATCACCAGATCATTTTGCGCTTCAACGGCATTCAGCATGTTGTCATCACTGATGATCCCGATGGCAATGGCGCTAAAATCGCTGTTAACGGTATAACTGCCGGTGGCAGCAGCGGTATTACCCGCCACGTCGCTGACGTTCAGGGTGTAGCTCTGCGTCCCGTTTGCCAGCTGATAGAAGGCCGTGGCCGGGATCAGCACGCTCCAGCTACCGTCAGCCTGAACCGTCCCGGTATACTGGCCGTCGCTAAGGGTGACAGTGACAACCTGACCAGCCTGCACGTTAGTGGTGGTGCCGGTCATTAGCTGTGAAAGTCCTTTCTCCGCGCCATCCAGAATGTTGTCACCGGTAAAAGGCGCAACGCTAATCGTTGGCAGGTCGGTCGCACTGGCGACCACCACCAGCGGAAGCGCGGTGGTGCCGCTGTTACCCGCAGCATCGGTCGCCTGCACACTGACGTTGTAGGTGCCGTCGGCCAGCGCCGCCACTGCCCCCGCAGGTACCGTTACGCTCCAGTTACCGTTAGCATCCAGGGTGGCGGGATAGCCTGCGCCATTCAGCGTGACGACCACGGAAGCACCCAGCTCAGCGGTACCGGTCAGCGTCAGGGCAGTGCCATGTTCAGTGGCATTGAGATAGCCGTCACCGGAAACTGGCGACAAGGTAACGTCTGGCGCAATCGTATCTTTGAGGAGTGGCGTAAACGTGGTGGTCTGGTTGCCGCCTGCATCCGTGGCCGTCACGCTCAAATCATATTTTCCATCCGGCAGCGCTTGCAGCACGGCGGGGGAAATGGCAGCGCTCCAGTTGCCGTCAGCATCAGCGGCGGTAAGCACCGTCACGCCGTTCAGCTCCAGCCTGATCACGCTGTTCGCTTCTGCTGTGCCGCTGACGATCAGCGGCTGATTCTGAGTATCGCCGTTAACCGCGCCGTTGTTATCCCCCACCGCAGAGACGGCAATAGCCGGAGGCGTGGTATCCACCACGAAGGGTGAACTGGAGCTTACGCTGTTACCCAGCGAGTCGCTTACCGTAACGGTCACGGTGGAGGCCCCTTCCTGCAAGGCTTGCAGCTGGTCAGGTAGCAGCGTCAGCGTCCATGATCCTGAAGAAGTGTTCACGTCAGCGTTATAATCCACGCCGCCAATCGTCACGGTCACAATTTGATCCGCATAGGCCACGCCAGTAGAACCTGAAAGCGTCTGCGGCGCGCCCGTTTCGTCTGCGCTAAGGATGTTGTCGCCAAACGGCGCATTAATAACAATGTTGTCCGGGAAGGTGGTTCGCACCTGCAAATCGCTGGAGGCGGTTACCGTAGCGCCGTCCGTTCCCGTTGTGGAAACGGTAACGGGGTAGCTGTTATTCCCCAGGCCAGTCAGCGCCGCGGAGGGAACGGTCAGGCTCCAGGTACCGTCCGTGCCAACGGTGGTGTTATAGGTCACGCCGTTGAAAGTTACCGTTAGCGGCGTTGCTGCCGCAACGCCCAGGCTGGTTCCGCCGATCGCCAGATCGGACTGCGCCTCAGTGGCGTTCAGGGCATTATCACCGCTGACAGGATTAATATTGAGCGAACCGGCGTTGGCTGCCACATCGACCGTAAAGGTGCCCGTTGCCTGGCCGCTGTTGCCCGTGATGTCCTGCACCACAACGTTATAGTTTTGCAGACCGTTAGCCAGGCCGCCCAGTACCTGTGCGGGCAGTTCAATGCGCCACTCTCCTCCGGGCTGAACCAGACCCGTGTAGGTCGAGCCATCCGCCAGCGTCAGAGTCACTTCACTGCCCGCCTGCACGCGCAGGGTGGTGCCGGTCAGGAACTGGGTTTGCGCTGCTTCCGCGCCGGTCAGCACATCGTCGCCGGTCAGAGGGTTAACCGTAATGGCAGGCAGATTGGCCGGTTCGGTAATGAAGGTAACGTTGGTGTAAGCCTGTGAACTGTTGCCCGCCGCGTCAGTAGCCACGACCGTCACGGTATAACTTCCATCGGTGATCGCAGCCAGCTGATCGCCGGTCAGAGTGGCGGTCCAGCGGCCGGTAACCGGGTCCACGGTGGCAGAGAGGTTAATACTCTGCATGGGATCCAGCGTATCCAGCCGGAGGATAACAGTACTTCCCGCCTCGGTCTGGCCGGTGAACGCCACAGGGGAGCCTTTCTCACTGGCGTCGACATAACCATTACCGGAGACAGTTTCCACGGAGACTACCGGAGCGGTGGTATCCACAGCCAGTTGGGTCGTTGAAGAGGTGGTGCTGTTACCCAGGGCATCGGTAGAGGTCACCGTAACGGTGTAATTACCGTCGGTAATGTTCTGCAAGTCGGAGGCAGGAACGTTGAGGCTCCAGGTGCCGTTGGCATTAACCGTAGTGGTATAGGTGACGCCGTTTAAAGTCACGGTGATGTTTTGGCTGCCGTTACTGGTGCCGCCGATGGTCAGAGGATCGTTAAGGTCATTTTGATTTAACAGCCTGTCAGAGAGCGTAACTGTGAGGTCCGGCGGCGCAGTAATCACGTTGACCGGGGTGGTGGAGCTGGCAGAGTTGCCTGCCGAATCCGTTACCAATACGGTGATATTGTTACTGCCCTGCGGCAAACTTTGCAGTCCGGCAGAGGGCAGGGTTACGCTCCAGCTGCCGTCGTTATTAACCGTTCCGTTATACTCCGTGCCGCCAACGGTCACCTTGACGGTTTGCCCTGCGCCCGTTTCACCAGTATTGCCCGTCAGCGTCTGGCCGCTGTTAGCTTCATTGCCGCTGAGTACACCGTCACCAAAGGGCACGTCGAGGGTGGCGTTTGGTGCGGTAGTGTGCACGTTAAGCGCAGCGGCAGAGCTGTTCTGGAGCACGGTACCATCCGCAAGCGTAACGGTGGCCGTCACCAGATTTGAACCCTGAGGCAGCTGTTGCAGATCTGCGGCAGGCACCGTTGCGGTCCAGCTACCGTTTGCTGCGACCGTGGCGCTGTAAACCTTACCGCCCAGCGTAACGCTTATCAGCGCGCCCGCGGGTACGCCCGTGGCAAAGCCCGAGATGGTCAGTGGCGACTGTGATTCGGTGGCATTAAGCTGGCCGTCGCCGCTGATGGGGCTGATAGTGATACTGCCGACGGAAACAGGCTGGACATCGAAATTGTGCGTGGCTGTGGCGGCGGTTCCGGCGGCATTGCTTACCCGCGCAGTAATGGTATTGGTGCCATCTTCCAGTCCCTGTAAAGCATTTGCCGGTACGGTAATAGCCCAGCTGCCGTTAGCGGCTACGGTGGCGCTATAGGTCTGGCCGCCAAGCGTCACGGTAACCAGTTGTCCCTGCTGAACGTTGGTAGTGGTGCCGCTGAGGGTCAGAGAGGTTTGTTTCTCTGCGCCGTCCAGGATGTCATTACCCGCAAAAGTCCCGATAGTAATCGCAGGCGTACCAGGTTGTGTAATTTCGGCCTGAACGTTGATCACTTCGTTTGAGGTTGCGGTGTTGCCGTCCCCGTTTGTCACGCTCACGCGAACAGTATTATTGCCGTCAGGTAAGGTAGCCAAATCGGCTGCCGGAACAGAGAGGCTCCAGCTTCCGTTTGCCCCTACGGTTGTGGTGTAGGTTTTGCCGTTGAGAACGACGGTTACGGTGCTGCCGACTTCAGCATTGGTGGTCGTACCGTTCAGCGTCTGATTACTGCCCTTTTCCGCTGGGGTCAGAAGATTGTCTCCGGTAAAGGCATTAACGCTGATAGTTGGCGTTAAGGGCGTTGTTCCTCCGCCATCGCCATCCCCTTCGCCACCCCCAGGATTACCGCCATCACCGCCGCCAGGGTTACCGCCATCACCGCCGCCAGGGTTACCGCCATCTCCACCGCCATCGTTACCACCACCGCCGCCGCCTCCACCCCCACCAGCCAGCGCACCTGCGGCAAGCCCCGCAAGACCAAGCGCTCCAATACCTGCCGCGGTGATAACGCCGTTGGAAGCGCCAGTATCTGCCAGCAGTAAGGGTTCAATCGAGCCAAGTGATTCATATTCCGGTGTAATTACCATTGCCGTCTGCGCATCGGCAAACTCATTAGTCACCGGGAACAGAGCATGTTCAGGCGGGTTGACCCCATCGTCAAACACCAGCTCACTGTGGTCACCGTCTACATCATCAAAGAAGAATTGCTGGTAGCGAACTTCGCTGCCGTCGCGCATGTGCAGGATCAGGTCATTACCCTGGCGTTCAAAACCGGTCACCATGTCACGCGTACCGTGAATTTTCACTACGCTGGGCTGGTTCAGCAGGACATTATGTGACGTGCCTGCGTTAGCCTGAGACAGGATTGTTCCATCATCGCGTGAAACAATTTCAACGCGGCCATCATTGAGCTGTGCCATGGGTAACCTCTATATGCACCAGAAAATTATCGTTATGTGTCTCGCGCGAGAAAATGAAGGAAAACTTCACATTCAGGCGCAAAGCAAGGGGTAACCAGTACCGATACCGGACTGGTTTTTACCTGGTGCATAACCGCCCCCACAGGGGACGAAAGAGATCGCTCAGGGCAATCGGGCGTGCTGATTTGCTATTTTTTCTAGCTTTTCCCTACCCATAGTAAGAAAGAACTGACAGCTTTACTTGATGAATCTTTATCTGAAAGATAAAAATATTTAATCAAACAAACAAATTTTTAACAAGTCCCGATTTCAATAAAGGCTAAATAATGGTGGAGTATTGGGGATAAGGATTTGATTTAAAGCGAGGAAAATTCTTATGCATTTAGCAAGCATTCTCTTTTTATTCTTCCTGAACTGGCCATTTATGGCTAGAAAGCCAGCGCTGAAAGGCCAAAATTTCCTGTAAATTCGTGATAAACAGCACAAGTTGTCCAGGCTGGCTTTAGAGATTTTTTATACGCCCGGATTTTGCCGGAAAAGGGAAGAATGAGGATTTTTCACCCTATACCAATGATTTGAGTTAAGGCGCGCTATTTCACTTTTTTTCAGGAGTTATCTGGAAAGTTACCTTGCAGCGACAAATCCTGTTCGCAGTGCTATTTTTATGGGTTATCAATTGTCAGGCATGGCCCTGCTGGCGTAATTCATAAACCACAAACCTGACAGGTATGAGCAATCTTCTTTAAACTAACGTCTTGTGGTAAAAGAAGCGCATCTCAAGGCAGATTTTAACCGGATATCATGACGACACTGGATGCTCAACCCGCAAATGCCAGCGCGGTAGCGACGCAACACGCTACGCGTGCCATCTTCTTTATAGCCGGAATAGGTATGGCCGCCTGGGCGCCGCTGGTTCCTTACGCGAAAGATCGTGCCCAGCTCAGCGATGGCGCGCTGGGTACGCTGCTGCTGTTCCTTGGGCTTGGCTCGCTGATAGCGATGCCGCTCACCGGCATGCTGGTAGGTCGCCTGGGCTGTAAGCGCGTCATAACCCTGGGCAGTTTTTTTATTCTGATCGCTTTGCCGTTACTGGCAACCCTCTCCACGCCCGTTACGCTGGCTCTGGCGTTGATGATTTTTGGTGCCTCTATCGGTCTCGTCGATGTGGCGATGAATATTCAGGCGGTAGAGGTGGAAAAGGCTTCTGAACGGGCGATGATGTCCGGCTTCCACGGTTTCTTTAGCATTGGCGGAATTGCGGGCGCAGGGGCAGTGAGCGCCGGACTCGCTTTCGGGCTTTCTCCGCTGCTGGCCGTTAGCGTGATCGGCCTGATCATTATCGCTATCTATCTCTTCTCTCAGCGTCATTTGCTGAGCAACCGGCTTCATCAGCCTGATGCGCCGCTTTTTGTGGTGCCGCGCGGCTGGGTGCTCTTCCTTGGCGTTTTGTGCTTTATTCTCTTTCTGACAGAAGGGGCGATACTGGACTGGGGTGCTCTGTTCCTGACGCAGACACGCGACTTAGCGCATTCACATGCGGGTCTGGGCTATGCGCTCTTTTCTGTAGCGATGACGGTGGGCAGGCTGACCGGCGATCGCCTCGTCAACTCTTTTGGGCGCTTTCTGACGCTTTTCTGCGGCACGCTCTGCGCCTCGCTCGGTCTTTTACTGGCCGTATTTGTACCAAACGTTGTGGTCACACTGCTGGGTTTTGTGCTGGTAGGTTTTGGCGCCTCTAACGCCGTCCCTATTATGTTCAGCGCAGCAGGAAATCAGAAAACCATGCCGGTGAATCTGGCAATTTCTTCCATGACAACGATTGGTTATGCGGGTATTCTGGCAGGTCCGGCACTCATCGGCTTTATCTCACAGTGGTACAGCCTTGCGACGGCGTTTTCAGCCATTGCCGTACTGCTGTTAGCTGTGGCCGCAAGCGCCCGGCTGATTACACGTTAACTGGGGTCCCACGCTAAGCTATGTTGCCATACAAATTTCCACTGACATCAGGCAATGTCACACGCTTTTTTGTGATGTTTATTCTGGTGCTGCTGCTGGCGTCAGGATTTATGATCCACAATTCGGTGAACGCCTGGCTGACCGACAAGCGCTATGCGCTGGCGGATATCGCTCACGCGATGCAAAAGCGCATCGATACCTATCGTTTTGCCACCTGGCAGATTTATGAAAACCTGGCTGCTAACGCTGCCGGGTCGCCGCCCAACAGTCTCCAGGAGACCCGCCTGCGTCCGGATGTTTACTATCTTGAGAAGACACGCCGTAAAACAGAATCGCTGATTTTTGGTTCCCACGACAGCAGCACGCTTGATATGACGCTGCGGATGTCCAACTACCTGGATACGCTGTGGGGAGCGGAAAACAGCACCTGGTCGATGTATTTCCTCAACGGTCAGGATAACAGCCTGATTCTGGTCTCTACCCTGCCGCTGAAAGATATGGCGACGCGCTATAAAGAGAGCGCCATCAGCAATATTGTTGAGGCGCGCCGCGCCGAGATGCTGCAACAGGCGAATGCGCTGGACGAGCGTGAAAGTTTCTCGCCTCTGCGCCGTTTCACCTGGCAGAATGATCACTACTTCACCGTCCGCACCACCTTTAATCAGCCGGGCCATCTGGCGACCGTGGTGGCCTTTGATTTACCTATTAACGATCTGATCCCGCTGAATATGCCGCTGGAGTATTTCCAGCTCAAGCAGGATGCGAACAGCGCGCCGGTTAGCAGCGATCCGGACGATCAGACCCACAGCACAAAAGTTACGCTGGCAAACCCTAATATCGAAATTGCAGCCTCGCTCTCCAGCACGCCATTGCAACTGGTTTACCGCGTGCCGTTGATGGGGCTGTTTATGGATACGCTGCATAATCTGATGTGGCCGCTGCTGGCGAACCTGGGGCTGCTGCTGCTCTCGCTGGCCGGACTATTTCTGCTGCGACAGCAATCGCTGCGCCCCAGCGAGAACCAGAGTGCCGAGCTGGACTCGTTACGCGTGCTGAATGAAGAGATTGTCGGCAGTCTGCCCGTCGGGCTGCTGGTCTATGACTTTGCGAATAATCGTACCATTATCAGCAACAAGATCGCGGAGCACTTGCTTCCCCACCTTAATCTGCAAAAAATTATCAATATGTCCGACCAGCATCAGGGCGTGTTGCAGGCCACGGTAAATAATGAAGTTTACGAAATCCGTCACGCCCGCAGCGTTCTTTCCCCTAATACGCAGATCTTTATGATGCGCGACCAGGATCGTGAACTACTGGTGAACAAAAAACTGCAAAAAGCGCAGCAGGTGCTGGATAAGAACCATCAGACACGGCAGCAGCTGTTGCAGAATCTGGGTCAGGCCCTGAACAGACCGCTGGATAAGGTGATTGCGCATCTTCAGACCTTAAGCGAAGCGCACCCGGCAGACGATCTCAGCGATGCGCTGGAAGAATCCCAGGCGCTGAGCCGTCTGGTGGATGATATTGTGCTGCTCAACCGCCTTGAAACCCATGACTGGGCGCCGGAATCAGGCTCCTTTATGCTGCAAAGCGTGCTGGATGAACTGGTGATGGAAGCGCTGCCTTCGATGCGGCGCAAAGGGTTGAAGCTGGTAGTCTGTAACAGGCTGAACAGCGACGAAAGCCGTTACGGTGACCGCCGGGCGCTCTACAAGATCCTTACCACCCTGCTGCACTACTCCATTACCAGCACCAGCTGGGGACGGATAAGCATTGAGGTAAACCATCCGGCAGATCGCCCCGACCGTCTGGCTATCGAGATTGTCGATACCGGCGCGGGACTGATGGTAGATGAATTGGGCAATACCGATTTCCCCTTCCTTGGCGAGACCAGTCAGGATCGCTTTGGTCAGGCTTCCGGGCTGGCCTTTTTCCTCTGCAAACAGCTCTGTAAACAGCTGGGCGGGCATCTGGAAATTGTGGCGCGTCCCGATATCGGCACCCGTTACAGCATTCAGATCCATGCACCGCAGGAGGAGCAGCATGCGCAGGAAGAGAAGCTGCTGGAGGGCCTGACCACGCTGATTGATATCACCGTTGATGAAGTCAGAAAAATCGTGGTGCATCAGCTGGAAAACTGGGGAGCGAGCTGTATCACTCCCGATGAGCGTTTCTCCGGTCAGGACCACGACGTGCTGGTCACAGACGATCCCGCACGTCTTACGCCCTGGTCGTTACTCCTGACGGATGACGAAACGGGCTTTACCGCGCTTTCCCGCGACAGCTATCGGGTCAACTTCAATATCAGCAGTGCGATGCAGGATGCGCTGCTGCAACTTATTGAACAACAGCTGGCCCAGGATGAAAACGAAGCGGAGGTGATGGAAGATCAGGATACGGCTAAGCTTTTTGCGCCTGGTTACTATCAGCTCTTTGTTGATACAGTACCAGATGATGTAAAGAGACTGTATAATGAGGCGGCGGAAGGGGACTTGAGTTCTCTTGCTCAGACTGCGCATCGCCTGAAAGGCGTGTTTGCCATGCTCAACCTGACACCCGGCAAGCAGCTTTGTGAAACGTTAGAACAACACATTACCGAGTGTGACGATTCAAACATTAAAAATACCACCAGTGACATTGACCACTATGTCAGTAAACTGCTGCAGCAAGGTAACCAATAAAATGAACAACTTGAACGTAATTATTGCCGATGACCATCCGATTGTTTTGTTCGGTATTCGTAAGTCTCTCGAACAAATTGAATGGGTCAACGTAGTTGGTGAGTTCGAAGATTCTACAGCATTAATCAACAGCCTTTCTAAACTGGATGCCAATGTCTTAATCACCGATCTGTCGATGCCAGGCGAAAAATATGGCGACGGCATTACGCTGATTAAGTACATCAAACGTCATTATCCCGATTTATCGATCATTGTTCTGACCATGAACAGTAATCCAGCCATCCTGAGCGCTGTTCTGGACCTGGATATTGAAGGGATTGTTCTGAAACAGGGCGCGCCAACCGATCTGCCAAAAGCGCTGGCTGCTTTGCAGAAAGGCAAAAAATATACCCCGGACAGCGTGGCAAAACTGCTGGAGAAAATCAGCGCGGGTGGCTACGGCGACAAACGTCTCTCTCCTAAAGAGAGTGAAGTTCTGCGCCTGTTTGCAGAAGGGTTCCTGGTAACGGAAATCGCCAAGAAGCTGAACCGCAGTATCAAAACCATCAGTAGCCAGAAGAAATCAGCAATGATGAAACTTGGCGTGGATAACGATATCGCGCTGCTGAACTACCTTTCTTCCGTCAGCAGCATGCCGGTTGATAAAGACTAAGTAGTAATAAACTCCATCAGGGCGGACTCTGTTCCGCCCTTTTTTTATGCCGCAATCACTACTCCCTGCCCTTTCTGACGCGCTCGGCATAAAACGCCAGCGCCTGTTGCAGCGTATCCATCGTGACCGGTTTCGACAGACAGTTATCCATTCCAGCTTCCATACAGCGCTGTTTCTCTTCTGCCAGCGCATTAGCCGTCACGCCCACCACCGGGAAGGTCAGCCCTAACTGACGCAGACGCTGAGTCAGGCGGTAGCCATCCATATTGGGCATGTTAACGTCGGTCAGCACGATATCGATCTCGCTGCGGCTCAGCACGTTCAGCGCATCTACCCCATCCTGTGCTGTCTTCACCCGATACCCCAGCGATCCTAACTGATCGGAGAGCAGCATACGGTTGATAGGATGATCGTCCACCACCAGAATCAAAATATCTTCATTGCTGGCGCGCTTCTCTTCCGCTTCCGGCAGGCCCGGCAGCGCATCCGGCATGGCCACTTCCACCCGGTAGATCCTGCCCAGCAGCGCTGGCAGCTCATGAGGTGTGGTGGTGCCGTAAACCCAGCGACCGGCCGACAGCTCCAGCGGGCCGTCGTTATGGCTGCCATCAAAGCGGATCACCGCACGCAGCGCCTGCTGTAGCGGATAATCGTAATCCGTCACCAGCACATCTTCCGGGCCGCACTGCCCTTCCTGTAAACGCTGCACGCTGATGCCATGCTCCCGCAGCAGTTTTTCCAGGAAGCTCGCCAGAGCGTCATTGCGGAGTTCCAGCCAGCATTTTTTCCCCTGCAAACCATCATGCAGCGTGGGCGTCATGACCTTACTGTTATAAAGCGGGATACGCACGATAAACTGGCTGCCCATGCCCGGTTCGGAATCAACCTCAATGTCGCCGTCCATCATATTGATCAGCTTTTCACAGATCGCCAGTCCCAGGCCGGTTCCCTGGAAGTTGCGCTGAACGCCCGTGCCGACCTGGAAGAAAGGATCGAACAGACGAGTGATCTCTTTAGCCGGAATGCCTACCCCGGTGTCACGCACGCGGAAGGCAAGATAACCATCCTTCACATATACTTGCAGGATAATGCCGCCGGTATGGGTGAATTTGATGGCATTATTCAGCAGGTTTGAGATCACCTGCTGTAAACGAAGCGGGTCGCCATCCAGGGTTACGGGCACGTCACTGTCGATAAAACACCACAGCGTCAGGCGTTTCTTCACCACCATTGCCAGATAGTTGGTGGCAATATGGGTGATCACTTCACGCGGGGAAAATTCACGCGGCTCAATGCGCAGCTGTTCAGACTCAATTTTAGAGAAGTCGAGAATATCGCTGATGATTTTCAACAGCAGGCTGGAGGAGTTGTTCATGGCGGTAACCAGCGACTCCACCCCCTGCGGCAGTGATTTGGTCTGTAGAAGATCAAGATTACCGATGATGCCATAAAGAGGCGTGCGCAGCTCATGGCTGACCGTCGCAAGGAACATCGATTTGGACTGGCTGGCCTGCTCGGCGGCGTGCGCCATCTCCTGTAGCGACTCTTCCATCTTCACGCGGGCGCTGACATCCACCAGCACGCAGATAGCCACGTTTTCGTTGCGGTAGCGCGAATGCACAAAGCTGATTTGCAGGTTAGTGTTACTGCCGGTCAGTACATCGACAAAGTTAACCTGCTGACCACAAATGATTTCCGTCAGCCGCTGGCGGTCTTCCTGGGTCAGCATGCTGAGATAGTTGTGCGCCAGCTCGTTGCTGAGAATATTGGTGCCGTCGCTGGTACGCAGAATGCAGATCCCTACCGGGGCTGAAGCCACAATTTTACGGTTGAACTGCTCGTGCTCTTCCAGCCGGTGAGCATTATCCTCCGCAGGCAGGAACATACGGCGTTCAAACAGCCAGGCAAGCGTAAAGAGAATGATAGCGCTGATAACATTAAGCAGAATGGCATTGATGATCAGCACTTTCAGCTTGGCTATCAGCTCATCGGTCTCGACGGAGTAGACCACCGTCAGCTCTGAAGGCATCAGCGTTTTCTTCAGCACCAGCTTCTTATAGCTGTTAACGTAGCCGAACCAGCTGCTATCGTCCGGCAGATCATCCAGCGAAATGCCGCCGCCGGTACGGGAGGTGGACATCAGCCGCTGGTTGTTGGCATCAATGATAGTCGCGGTCACAGGGAAACTGCCCGGCGTGACAAAATCTTCCAGCCGAATGGTCTGTTCAATGCCCAACAGAGCCGCCATTTTACTGGCGACATAAATCGGCGTCAGCAGATAGTAATAGCCCACGCCCGGCTGCCCGGAAGGGGTGATCCACACCAGGCTGCTTTTACGCTCTTCATCATTGCCGTTGCGGTATTTCAGAATACGTTCATGCAGCGATTTCAGCGCCCGCTCACGGTTGGCTGAGGCGTTGCCGACGCCGAAATCGGCCAGGCAGAGGCTTTCTCCTCCCACAAAGAACACCCTGTTCAGCTCATAGGCGGAGGCGAAGTTCTCTTTCCAGTAATGCAGAAAATAGCTCAGCGACTCCAGCGAGCTACGCCAGGTGTTACTCATGGAACTGCAATCAGAATCTGAATAGAGCGGATAAAACTGGGGCAAGGCGGTTTTGCCGGGAAAAACGCCGTTCAGCACATCAAGGCCGTTAGCCGAGGAATTCAGGCGGTTTTCTGCGATATATTTCAGCTCGCGGGTGACATCAGCAGAGTGACGCACATACCACTGCGCCTGCTCGAAGTTGGCGCCAAGCTCCTGACGAACCTGCGACTCTTTCTCATGCAGCACATTAATAATATAAAACGTGGTCAGCAGCGCGCCGAGCGTCCAGAGCATAAGTGCCAGCGCCCGGAAAAGGTAACGGGAAATCCTTAACGTAGTTCTGAACGAGACAAGATATTTCAAGCGAATCCTTTAGCGGTGGGGCTGACGACGATCCCGATACAGTACCGCCAGCAGGTGAAAAAAGCCAGTTGTGGCCGCAGCCTGGCTCAATAAAAAGGCCGGTTCTTTCGAACCGGCCTGAGGCACTAAACGCAGTGAAGATTATTCCTCTTCATCGCCTTCCGGTGCTTCATCTTCATTTTCAACTTCCGGGGCGATATCCTCATCCCCTTCCGCTACGCTACCGTCGATAGCATCCAGCTCTTCTTCAGCAACCGGCTCGGCCACGCGTTGCAGGCCAACCACGTTTTCATCTTCTGCGGTGCGGATCAGAATAACACCCTGGGTGTTACGCCCTACCACACTCACTTCTGAAACGCGGGTACGAACCAGGGTACCGGCATCGGTGATCATCATAATCTGATCGCTGTCGACAACCTGTACCGCACCAATCACCGGACCATTACGCTCGGTCACTTTGATCGAGATAACGCCCTGAGTTGCACGGGACTTGGTCGGATACTCGGCGTTGCTGGTGCGCTTACCGTAGCCGTTCTGGGTAACGGTAAGAATTGCGCCATCATCGCGCGGCACAATCAGCGACACCACGCGGTCCCCTTCGGCCAGTTTGATGCCGCGTACCCCGGAAGCGGTACGGCCCATGGCACGTACAGCACTCTCTGCGAAGCGCACAACTTTACCCGCCGCAGAGAAGAGCATCGCTTCGTCGCCACCGTTGGTCAGCGCCACGCCGATCAGTTCATCATCATCACGCAGGTTGACGGCAATGATACCGGCACTGCGCGGACGGCTGAACTCAGTCAGCGCGGTTTTCTTCACGGTGCCGCAGGCGGTCGCCATAAAGATGTTCCAGCCTTCAGCGTACTCACGTACCGGCAGGATGGCAGTAATACGCTCGTTCGCCTCCAGCGGCAGCAGGTTGACGATGGGACGTCCACGCGCGCCACGGCTCGCTTCAGGCAGCTGATAGACCTTCATCCAGTACAGACGGCCCCGGCTGGAGAAGCAGAGAATGGTGTCGTGGGTGTTGGCCACCAGCAGGCGGTCAATAAAGTCTTCTTCTTTAATACGTGCCGCAGACTTACCTTTACCGCCACGACGCTGTGCTTCGTAATCGGTCAGAGGCTGATACTTCACGTAACCCTGATGAGAGAGGGTCACTACCACATCTTCCTGATTGATCAGGTCTTCGATGTTGATATCCGCGCTGTTAGCGGTGATTTCGGTGCGGCGCTGGTCGCCGAACTGATCGCGGATCAGTTCCAGCTCTTCACGGATCACTTCCATCAGACGGTCGGAGCTTTCCAGAATGCGCAGCAGTTCAGCGATCTGGGCCAGCAGCTCTTTGTACTCATCCAGCAGCTTTTCATGCTCAAGGCCGGTCAGTTTCTGCAAGCGCAGATCCAGAATCGCCTGTGCCTGCTGTTCGGTCAGGTAGTATTCACCGTCACGGATACCAAACTCATCTTCCAGCCATTCAGGACGCGCGGCGTCGTCGCCGGCACGCGCCAGCATTTCAGAGACGTTGCCCAGCGCCCATGAGCGCGCAACCAGGCCCGCTTTTGCTTCGGCTGGGTTAGCCGCGTGGCGAATCAGCTCGATAATCGGATCGATGTTTGCCAGCGCAATGGCCAGTGCTTCCAGGATATGGGCGCGATCGCGTGCTTTACGCAGCTCGAAAATGGTACGGCGGGTCACCACTTCGCGGCGATGACGCACGAACGCTTCCAGAATATCCTTCAGCGGCATGATCTTTGGCTGTCCCTGATGCAGAGCAACCATGTTGATACCGAAAGAGGTTTGCAGCTGCGTCAGAGAGTAGAGGTTATTCAGAACCACTTCGCCAACCGCATCACGCTTGATCTCAATCACGATGCGCATGCCGTCTTTATCAGACTCATCGCGCAGCGCGCTGATCCCTTCCAGACGCTTCTCTTTCACCAGTTCAGCCATTTTCTCAATCAGGCGAGCTTTGTTCACCTGATAAGGAATTTCATGAATGATGATTGTTTCGCGGCCGGTTTTGGCATCGACTTCTACTTCGCCACGGGCGCGGATATAAATTTTTCCGCGACCGGTACGGTAAGCTTCTTCAATCCCACGACGACCGTTAATGATCGCCGCTGTCGGGAAGTCCGGCCCTGGGATGTGCTCCATCAGCCCTTCGATGCTGATGTTTTCATCTTCAATGTAGGCCAGGCAGCCGTTGATCACTTCCGTCAGGTTATGCGGAGGAATGTTGGTCGCCATCCCGACTGCAATACCTGAAGCGCCGTTGATCAGCAGGTTAGGGATTTTAGTCGGCATCACTTCCGGGATCTGCTCAGTGCCGTCATAGTTCGGCACAAAGTCGACGGTCTCTTTTTCCAGATCCGCCAGCAGTTCATGGGCGATTTTCGACATGCGCACTTCGGTGTAACGCATGGCGGCGGCGGAGTCGCCGTCGACGGAACCGAAGTTACCCTGGCCGTCTACCAGCATATAGCGCAGCGAGAAGGGCTGCGCCATACGAACAATGGTGTCGTACACGGCCGTATCGCCGTGAGGGTGGTATTTACCGATAACGTCGCCGACAACACGGGCTGACTTTTTATAGGGTTTGTTCCAGTCATTGCCCAGCACATTCATGGCAAAGAGCACACGACGGTGAACTGGTTTCAGACCATCGCGAACATCTGGCAATGCACGGCCAACGATGACCGACATGGCATAGTCGAGGTAAGAGTTTTTTAACTCTTCTTCGATATTAACCGGTGTGATTTCTCTGGCTAGATCGCTCATGGAGCCGCTATCCCTCTACATTATACCCGGATTCAAAGGTGCGAAAGTATATCACCTTTAGGCTTGGTGGTGAACGGAAAGCGTCTTTTTGGACGCTTTAATGCGCGCTTAACAACCGGAACGGCGGGCGCTGCACATTCCCCTCAGGAAACAGGTATACTGCCCATAAACTTTTAGTGAGCGAGACACCTATGAAGGCTGAAAAAAGCGTCGCCACGGCTAACGTGGATCATAACGAAATTGCCAAGTTTGAAGCCGTGGCATCCCGCTGGTGGGATCTGGAAGGCGAGTTTAAACCTCTGCATCGTATCAACCCCCTTCGTCTTGGCTATATTGCCCAACACAGCAACGGCCTGTTCGGTAAAAAAGTGCTGGATGTTGGCTGCGGCGGCGGCATTCTTGCCGAGAGCATGGCGCGTGAAGGTGCTGAAGTGACCGGGCTGGATATGGGCGCGGAGCCTTTAGAAATAGCCCGTCTGCACGCGCTGGAAAGCGGCGTGAAGGTGGATTACGTGCAGCAAACGGTGGAAGAGCACGCCGAACAGTTTGCCGGTCAGTATGACGTCGTGACCTGTATGGAGATGCTGGAGCATGTGCCGGACCCACGTTCTGTGGTGCATGCCTGTGCAAAACTGGTCAAACCCGGTGGCGAAGTCTTTTTCTCCACGCTTAACCGCAACAGTAAAGCCTGGCTGATGGCCATTGTGGGTGCGGAATATCTGCTGCGCATGGTGCCCCGCGGAACGCATGATATCAAAAAGTTTATCCGCCCTGCTGAACTGCTGAACTGGGTGGATGAAACTCCTCTGCGCGAACGTCATATTATTGGCCTGCACTATAACCCGCTGACCAACACCTTTAAGCTCGCGCCGGGCGTGGACGTCAACTACATGGTGCATACCCACGCGCTGAAAGCGTAAGCCTGCCCTGATTCAGGCATCTCAGACAGGCCCGGCTCAGGCCGGAGCCTGTCTGCTGCTACCAGGCAAACTTTGCCCCTGATTTAAGAAAATTATTCCGGCTGCTTAAACAATATTTTCCAGACAGACAATTATTTATATCTGCCTCAGAAAAATTCTGGCGGGGTAAAAGCACGCTGTGTAACAGGCACATTATAATTTGCAGCGGTAAGGCGTGCCCCGCTATTTCACGCCGTATTCCTTTCGTTCCGGGCATCCATATACTGGATATTGCCCTCTGCAATGCGCCAGGTGATTTTTTCATACTACAAACTGACGCTTTCAACATGATTCATTTTATCATTGCCCGCTAACTTAACGTTGGGTACGCCTGTAATCTTCACGTTTTCCAACACTACGGTGTAATAGCACACCTCTTGCCCTGCATTATTAATATGATAAAACCTGATCCCGGCACTTTTCAGCGTCTGACCGCTGGTCGCCGCTTGGTATAAATAAGGTGTGGAGCGGTCAACTTCTTTTTCAATCAGCATTGCTGAGTGCTGGCGCGTACCCGTGATCCTGCCATTTGAACTCTCGACAGGCAGATTAATTCCGTGACTTAACCCGATGATCGCTATGCTTCCTTCGCGATCCTTCACATCTACAGAGCCTTTAATCTCTGCGCCGCCATCTTCTTTAAGCCACATACTTGGGGAATGGGTAAATTAATTTTTCCTTATTTTGTTAAATAGCTTCATTGCTAATATGTAATTCAGGATGATAAAAGAAAAAACCATGATTACAGATATGTAAAAATAAAGGTCATAAAAATTAACTGCACCAATTTCACCCGGCCCGTAAATGATGTGGCCAACCCGCGAAATCAGATCATGGCTAAACCAGTGCTCAGGCCCTCCCAGTGTCCGGGCGATAATCAAAGACAGAACAAAGTAAAACGTAATTTTCCCAATTCTACGGACAATTAGTAGAGCCATTGGCCACCACCTCAACCCAGCCACGAGCCTTAAGTGAGCGCTTACAGGGAACTTACATCGGTGTTGTTCTTAAAAGAGCATTTCTGATTAGTGCGTAATCTGAGTCATGGGCAATTGTTAGGCAGCCTTCTGAGACTTTGCCAGGGTGAAGCCTGAATAATCCACGATAAACACCCTCTATCCAGGTGCCATCATCAATGCCCCATTCATCCTTGTATAAGGCAAACCATTCACCACGTCTGAAGACGACGCCGTAACGCACCCTGTTCCAGGTATTCTGAATTTCAGCTTTTCTCCTTGAGTAGAATCCGCCTGAACCACCATCAACAATCCACTATTTATCCGCGGGTAATGCTCCATCCCCTTTAACAGCCGCACAGGCTCCCTTGTTCCGGTAAACACCATTTCCCCGAAAAGGCCATAAACACGCCAACGCCATACAGGTTGAAAGGTGCGTAGTCAGCACCGTTCAGGATCATCTTTCCATGTAACGCCATAAACCCTCCCTTATCCCTGTAAATTGCAGAGTTTACAGTAAAGGCGATTTTTTAAGCTATCCAGAAGTTTGAAGAGCAACCTGACAAAAGCGGACAAAGGAATTTAATGGCTTGGTTTAACCGTTAAATATGCTGTTGTCTGAGGCTCTGTTAAAGAGCCTTAGCCGCTCTTTTTCCTGATGAATCCTCCGCCCTGCCTCACCTCAAAGGAGTGGCCGTTATGCCGCCGGAACAAGCCTCTGTAACAGTACCACTGTCAAATCGTGATCCTTCAGACGGCATACCTGGTTCGCGGCAGGATAAAACGCACGATAAAAATTCACTCTCTTTTGCAAACGCGGTCAAAAGCGGGTCGCTCCCGGCTCTTTTTTACGCAAAAAAATGGGCATTTTTTCAGGGCTGAACAAGAAACCCGCGCTTGATCAAATTTCTAAAAAAATAATCAATCTGTTGACATGGCCCCTGGCCCTTGAGAAACGCGGACTTAGGAAAACTGCCACTGCCCGATCAGCAATTTGATGTGAAAATCAAGCCTTGTTAACCCGGCAGAAATTACTAGAATACTCACCATATTGTTGTTCAAAATTCTATGACCCCCTATATGTAGTGTTTATCCACAGAGTTACGCACATCCGGACATTCTGTGTATAAACGGGGGATATTTTTTGTTTTCACCCTCACGGACAGGATATTACACGGCATGAATCAGAGTCTGCTTGTCACCAAACGCGATGGCCGCACCGAACGCATCAACCTCGATAAAATCCACCGCGTGCTGGACTGGGCTGCAGAAGGGCTGCACAACGTCTCTGTCTCCCAGGTAGAGCTTCGTTCTCATATCCAGTTCTACGAGGGCATGAAAACCTCTGACATCCATGAAACCATCATCAAGTCCGCTGCTGACCTGATCTCTCGCGATGCGCCTGACTACCAGTATATGGCGGCGCGCCTGGCCATCTTCCATCTGCGTAAAAAAGCCTACGGCCAGTTTGAACCGCCAAAGCTCTACGATCAGGTGAAGCGTATGGTCGATATGGGCAAATATGACCGCCATCTGCTGGAAGATTACAGCGCGGAAGAGTTCGAAGAGATGGACAGTTATATCGACCACTGGCGCGATATGAACTTCTCCTACGCGGCGGTGAAGCAGCTGGAAGGTAAATACCTGGCGCAGAACCGCGTGACCGGGGATATTTACGAAAGCGCGCAGTTCCTCTATATCCTGGTGGCTGCCTGCCTCTTCTCCGGCTACCCGCGCGAAACGCGTCTGGATTACGTGAAGCGTTTCTATGATGCGATCTCCACTTTCAAAATTTCATTGCCTACGCCAATCATGTCCGGCGTGCGCACCCCTACCCGCCAGTTCAGCTCCTGTGTGCTGATCGAGTGCGGCGACAGCCTGGACTCCATTAACGCCACCTCCAGCGCTATCGTGAAATACGTTTCACAGCGTGCCGGTATCGGCATCAACGCTGGCCGCATTCGTGCGCTGGGCAGCCCGATCCGCGGTGGTGAAGCTTTCCATACCGGCTGTATTCCTTTCTACAAACATTTCCAGACTGCGGTGAAGTCCTGTTCTCAGGGCGGCGTTCGTGGCGGTGCGGCCACGCTGTTCTATCCAATGTGGCACCTGGAAGTGGAAAGCCTGCTGGTTCTGAAAAACAACCGCGGCGTGGAAGGAAACCGTGTTCGTCATATGGACTATGGCGTCCAGATCAACAAGCTGATGTATCAGCGTCTGTTGAAAGGTCAGGAGATCACGCTGTTCAGCCCTTCTGACGTCCCAGGCCTGTATGACGCCTTCTTCGCCGATCAGGACGAGTTCGAGCGCCTCTACACCAAATATGAAGCTGACGACAGCATCCGTAAGCAGCGCGTGAAGGCCGTTGACCTCTTCTCGCTGATGATGCAGGAACGCGCCTCTACCGGCCGTATCTATATTCAGAACGTTGACCACTGCAATACCCACAGCCCATTCGATCCCGCTATCGCACCGGTTCGTCAGTCCAATCTCTGCCTGGAGATTGCGCTGCCAACCAAGCCGATGATGGACGTTAACGATGAAAATGGCGAGATCGCCCTCTGTACGCTGTCGGCGTTTAACCTGGGTGCGATTGAGAGCCTGGACGATCTGGAAGAGCTGGCGACGCTGGCCGTGCGTGCGCTGGATGCGCTGCTGGATTATCAGGATTACCCTATCCCGGCGGCTAAACGTGGCGCGATGGGCCGTCGTACGCTGGGAATAGGCGTGATCAACTTTGCTTACTATCTGGCGAAGCATGGCGTGCGTTACTCCGACGGCAGCGCCAACAACCTGACTCACAAAACGTTCGAAGCCATTCAGTTCTATCTGCTGAAAGCTTCTAACGAGCTGGCGAAAGAGCAAGGTGCCTGCCCGTGGTTTAACGAAACCACCTATGCGCAGGGCATTCTGCCTATCGACACCTATAAGAAAGATCTTGATGCGATCAGTAACGAGCCGCTGCACCTGGACTGGGAAGCGCTGCGCGAAGAGATCAAAACCCACGGCCTGCGCAACTCCACGCTCTCTGCCCTGATGCCGTCTGAGACCTCATCGCAGATCTCAAACGCCACTAACGGTATTGAGCCACCGCGCGGCCATATCAGCATCAAAGCATCGAAGGATGGCATTCTGCGTCAGGTTGTACCTGAGTATGAGCGCCTGAAAGAGAGCTACGAGCTGCTGTGGGATATGCCAAACAACGACGGTTATCTGCAACTGGTTGGCCTGATGCAGAAGTTTATCGACCAGGCTATCTCGTCGAACACCAACTACGACCCAACGCGTTTTGCCAACGGTCGCGTGCCGATGAAACAGTTGTTAAAAGATCTGCTTACCGCCTACAAATTTGGCGTAAAAACGCTCTACTATCAGAACACCCGTGACGGTGCAGAAGATACGCAGGAAGATATGGTGCCGTCCATTCAGGACGACGGCTGTGAAAGCGGCGCCTGCAAAATTTAAGCGTTAACTGCGGGGCGACGCCTGTCGCCTCCATCAATCATCTGTCAGGGCTGCTTTGCGCGGCCCGCTCTACGGATCACTATTCATGGCTTACACAACGTTTTCGCAAAACAAAAACAATCAGCTGGATGAACCGATGTTTTTCGGTCAGCCGGTCAACGTCGCCCGCTTCGATCAGCAGAAATATGAAATCTTTGAAAAGCTGATTGAAAAGCAGCTCTCCTTCTTCTGGCGCCCGGAAGAAGTGGATGTCTCAAGGGATCGCATCGACTATCAGGGCCTGCCGGAACATGAAAAGCACATTTTCATCAGTAACCTGAAATATCAGACGCTGCTGGACTCCATTCAGGGTCGCAGCCCGAACGTGGCGCTGCTGCCGCTGATTTCCATCCCTGAGCTGGAAACCTGGATTGAAACCTGGGCGTTCTCTGAAACCATTCACTCACGCTCTTACACACACATCATCCGTAATATCGTTAACGATCCGGCGATTGTGTTTGATGATATCGTGACCAATGAGCAGATCCTGTCACGCGCTAAAGATATCTCTGCCTATTACGACGATCTGATTGAGATGACCAATTACTGGCATCTGCTGGGTGAAGGTACGCATCAGGTCAACGGTAAAAGCGTTACCGTCAGCCTGCGCGCCCTGAAAAAACAGCTCTATATCTGCCTGATGAGCGTGAACGCGCTGGAAGCGATCCGCTTCTACGTCAGCTTTGCCTGCTCCTTTGCCTTTGCCGAGCGTGAGCTGATGGAAGGCAACGCTAAAATCATCAAGCTGATCGCCCGTGACGAAGCGCTGCACCTGACCGGTACTCAGCATATGCTGAACCTGCTGCGCAGCGGTGAAGACGATCCTGAGATGGCGGAGATTGCCCGTGAATGCCGCCAGGAGTGTTATGACCTGTTTGTACTTGCCGCCCAGCAGGAGAAAGAGTGGGCAGAATATCTGTTCCGTGACGGCTCCATGATCGGCCTGAATAAAGATATCCTGTGCCAGTATATTGAGTACATTACCAATATCCGTATGCACGCGGTGGGTCTGGATCTGCCGTTCAAAACGCGCTCTAACCCTATCCCATGGATCAACTCCTGGCTGGTTTCTGACAACGTGCAGGTTGCTCCACAGGAAGTTGAAGTCAGCTCCTATCTGGTGGGTCAGATTGACTCTGAAGTGGGTGAAAACGACTTCGACGACTTCCAGCTGTAAAATGGCCGGGTCACTCATCGTGCTGCGTGCTTCCGGCACGCAGCTGCAATGCGAGAAGGAGCACCCTTCGCTGCTGGACGCGCTGGAAGCCCATCAGATTTGCGTTGAGTATCAGTGTCGGGAAGGCTTCTGCGGCTCGTGCCGCACCCGCCTGCTGAAGGGTGAAGTCAGCTACGCGGCTAAACCGCTGGCCTTTGTACAGGATGATGAAATTCTCCCCTGCTGCTGCAAAGCCAACGGCGATATTGAGCTGGAGATGTAGCGCTGCTCTTTTCCCGCAATTGCCATAAAAAATGCCCCCGACAGATCCTGCCGGGGGCATTTTTTTACCGGTCAATCCCGGCTCAGTCTTTCAGCGTTTCCACCACATCAATCCAGCCGTGTCCGGTTGAAACCTCGATACCGTTAAGCCAGCGGCGCAGCATGTTCTGCGCCATCATTGCTACCGTATCCTGGCGGGTCTTCAGGCCATGACGGTTGACGTTAAACTTCACGCGCTGCGCCCAGCTCCCTTCTGGCGTATGTAACGCAAAGCCCAGTTGCTCATCATAAATACCGCCCACCAGCAGCGCCAGCGATGCGCCGGACGTGGCGGCAAGCTGCCTGCTGCGCTCGATCATCGCCTGCAAAGACTCAGGCTGTGCAGGCAGCACGTTGCCCGCCGCCAGCGGTACTTGTGCCGAAGCAAGCTGCCACTGCAATAATCCGGCGGTAAACTGCTCGCTTACCGCAAGCGTGTAACCTTTTTCACTCAGGCGGCGCGCGAGCTGAGCGGGCAGCCCTTCCATCCCTTCAAAAATAGTGCTCTCGCCGGCAATTTCGCGCACCCGCTGCCAAAACTGCTCCATCTCAATCAGCTTAGAAGCAGGCCCGTTCAGCTTGAGTTCGATAATCGGCATGGAAGCGCGATAGCCCATCACCACCCCTTCCGGCAGCGGCAAAGGCTCAATTTCGGCGGCCAGATCGCTCTCTCCACGTCCAAAGGTGGTAAGTCGCAGGCAAACCGGAGGTTCAGGCAGGTCGAAACGGGCTTTCAGCCGCGGCAAAATTTGCTCTTCGACCATCACTTTATATTCAGAGGGAACGCCAGGGGTGAAAAATATCCAGCAGCGGTTCAGCTGCATCGCGAAGCCGCAGGCGGTACCAACCGGGTTATCCAGCATCTCGGCCCCTTCCGGGATTTCAGCCTGCTTGCGGTTGCTGTCGGCCATTTTGCGGCCCCGTTCGGCAAAAAAGGCCTCCATCTTCGCCAGCCATTCCTGGTGCATCACCAGTTTTACGCCCGCTGCTTTAGCCGCCGCGAGCGCACTGAGATCGTCGCTGGTCGGCCCCAGCCCTCCGTTGACAATCAGCACGTCGGCAACTTTGCTGCGCTCGGTCAGCACCGTTACCAGCTCGTCAAGATTGTCGCCGGTAGTCTGGCGGCTGGTCATCGGCAGGCCATTTTCAAACAGCACCCCGGCAAGCCAGGCCGCGTTGGTATCCACAATCTGACCGTGCAGGACTTCATCGCCAGTTGCGAGCATTTCCACTCTTATCATGTTGTTCTCCAGTTCGGGCAGCGTCGGTTAACTGTATGAACAGACCCCGATAAACACAACGTCATTTTTAGCGCTGTTTTGTTTCAGAGATGGCAGCGATAGCCAGAGCCAGATTGTCGGGGAGCGATTTTCGGGAGCACAATGGCGCTAACAATAGAGAACAGCAATTAATAACCATTTTTTTATAGTGTATACCTTACTCAAAAGAGAGAAGCCCGATGATTAAAAAAGGACTGACTACCGCTGCTGGCGCACCTGTGGCCCACAACAATAACGCGATGACCGCCGGCCGCCGTGGCCCGATGCTGTTGCAGGATGTCTGGTTTCTGGAAAAATTAGCGCATTTTGATCGGGAAGTGATCCCGGAACGCCGCATGCACGCCAAAGGTTCCGGAGCCTACGGGACTTTTACCGTGACTCAGGACATCACCCGCTTCAGCCGGGCCAAAATTTTCTCTGACATCGGCAAAAAAACAGATCTGTTTATGCGGTTCTCCACGGTTGCGGGTGAGCGCGGCGGGGCGGATGCAGAGCGCGATATCCGTGGTTTCTCAATGAAGTTTTACACTGAAGAAGGCAACTGGGATCTGGTGGGCAATAACACCCCGGTGTTCTATCTGCGCGATCCAATGAAGTTTCCCGATCTGAACCACGTGGTAAAGCGCGATCCGCGTACCAATCTGCGTAACCCAACCTATAAATGGGACTTCTTCTCCCAGCTTCCGGAGTCGCTGCACCAGCTGACCATTGATTTCAGCGACCGGGGCCTGCCCACCTCCTACCGCCATATTCACGGCTTTGGCAGCCATACCTACAGCTTTATTAACGATCGGCTGGAACGTTTCTGGGTGAAGTTCCATATGCGCTGCGAGCAGGGTATTGCTAATCTGATGGATGACGAAGCCGCGCTGTTGATTGGCCGGGACCGCGAAAGCTCACAGCGCGATCTCTTTGAGGCCATTGAAAAAGGCAACTTCCCGCGCTGGAAATTCTTTGTGCAGGTGATGCCGGAAGCGGAAGCATCACAAACGCCTTATAATCCTTTTGATTTAACCAAAGTCTGGCCCCATGCGGATTATCCGCTGATTGAAGTGGGTGAGTTTGAGCTGAACCGCAATCCCGATAACTATTTTGCCGAAGTAGAGCAGGTCGCAATGAGCCCGGCTAACGTGGTACCCGGCATCGGCTTCTCTCCGGACCGTATGTTGCAGGGACGCCTCTTCTCTTATGGCGATGCCCACCGCTATCGCCTGGGCGTGAATCATCATCAGATCCCGGTGAATGCCCCTAAATGCCCGTTCCATAACTATCACCGCGACGGCGCGATGCGCGTGGACGGCAACAGCGGCAACGGCGCAACCTACGAACCGAACAGCTTTAACGTTTTCCAGGAGCAGCCGGACTACAGCGAGCCGCCGCTGTCGCTGGAAGGGGCCGCCGACCACTGGAACCATCGCGAGGATGAAGATTACTTTACCCAGCCGCGCGCCCTCTTCAATCTGTTGGGCGAGGAAGAGCATCAGCGCATGTTTAAACGTATTGCAGGAGAACTGATTCAGATCCCTGAGTTTATCCAGCAGCGCCAGATCGCCTTGTTCCATCAGGTCGATCCGGCTTACGGTGCGGGTGTTGAGCGCGCGCTTGCAGAGCTGAAGTAAGGGCCTGAAGGTCAGGCTGAGGCTGTTTCACCCGGCGCCCTGGCCGACGACAGACCGTGTTAAATAACTGAGACGCAGGCTTGATATCCAGCCAGCGTCCCAGGCTGAAGCGGCGTTGCTGTTGCAGGAAGGCGGCTTAGTGCCGCCTTTTTTCCTGTTCAGCCACCCAGTTGATTAATGCCTGACGGGAGATCTTGATCCCGCCGCTATCCAGATTTGGCAAAGTGTACCAGCGTTGCGGGCGCTGAAAGCCTGCCAGCCTGGTCGCTGCCCACTCCGCCAGAGCGGAGAGCGTCAGTGGCTCACGCGTTGTTACCAGCGCAACCGGCCGGTGTCCATACTCCACATCCTCCAGCGGTACGATAAAAGCCTGCGTCACTCCAGGATGCAGCATCAGAATGGATTCCACCCACTCTGGCTGTATACCCTCACCTGCCGAGAAAAACTGGTTATCCAGGCGCCCCTTCAGTAGCAGCTCATCCTCTTTGATCTCTCCGCTGTCCCTGGTGGCAAACCAGCCCTGCGCATCGGTTAACCTTATCAGATTGCCATACTGCCAGTAGCCGCAGGCAAGCGCAGGGGAACGCAGCTGGATCTCACCTGCCACTATCCGAATACTGTGCCCTGGCAGCGCCCGGCCCACGCCAGGATGCCCGTCCGCCCGTTTGGCGGCCACGGTGGAGGCCGTTTCCGTCAAGCCGTAACCGCACCAGCAGGCGATCCCCCGCGCTCCGGCCTGCTCTGTCAGCGCCTCTGGTATTGCCGCTCCGCCCAGCAGGACGCTTTGCAGCGTTGCTGGCAGCGACGGGCGTTGCAGCAGTCGCCATAACTGTGCGGGCACCAGCGAGGCGAAGGTGCAGGTTTCCAGCGCCTGATGCAGAGGCTGCTCCCCTACTATTCCCAGCCCGGCACCGCTCAGCAGCCAGCGCCAGACGATGCCCTGCCCGGAAACATGGTAAAGCGGCAGCGAAAGCAGCCAGCTCTCTCCTGAGGTGAAACTGAGTGCGCTTACCACGCCAGCGGCGCTGGCAAGATGGGCGCTGAAGGTATGGGCTGCGGCTTTCGGCAGCCCGCTGGAGCCAGAGGTCAGCGTCAGCGTGGCGATCTGTTGCGCATTCCAGCTATAACGGGACTGAAAGGACTGCGAACGTAAAGCCAGCGGTGTCAGCGACGGCAGAGATGCGCCCTCCAGCGACAGGGCAAACTCACAGTCCAGCGTGGGCAACAGAGCCATTAATTGTACTGTCGGAAGCTGCGGATTGAGCGGCAATACCCGTGCTCCACATTGCAGCAGTGCGAGGTAAGCCAACAGCCCCTGCTGACTGCTTTTCGCTTTCAGCACCACGCCACACCCCTGATCTACGCCCTGTAGCATAAATCCCGCAGCCAGCCGTTCAACCTGCACGGCCAGATCCGCCCAGGTAAGCCTCTGCTTCTCATTGATCAGCGCAATCTGCTGAGGTTTACGCTCTGCCCAGTAGCGCCAGGGCCATTCTGTTACTGCCGCCATACGCACTCCAGCTGGCCGGGTGCAAACACGGGAAGCGTGCAATCGGGCCAGCTACGCACCAGCTGATGCTGCATCATAGCAAGCGTATCCAGCCCTGGGGTGACGTCAGGAGTGAGCCAGTGCGCAATGCGGGCCAGCTGAGATAACCCGAGGCTGGACTCCAGCGACGAGCTGATCACCGCTTTCAGCCCTGCCTGGTGAGCCTGAGCGATCAGCTGGCGCACTTTGGTGAGGCTCCCTGTCAGCGTCGGCTTAATGACAATGGCTCTGACGCCCGGCTCGCCCAGAGGCCGGAAGCCCGTTTCTCTGGCGCTTTCATCCCAACCCAGCGCGATACCTGTTTCTGCCGAGAAACGCAGAGAGTCGCCCGGAGTGCGGCAAGGCTCCTCAAGAAAAGCGATGCGCGGACGCCGTTCGACAGCCACAAAGCGGGCAAAATTGAGCGCCTTCTCCAGCGTCCAGCTGCGGTTGGCATCCAGCCGCAGAGTTAATGCGGGCAGCGCCTCCAGCAGCAGATTGACCATCATGCCATCGCGCACCGGTTCACAGAGGCCAACTTTCATTTTCGCCAGCGGGTTAGCCTGCTGTTGCAGGCGCAGGAGCAGATCGTCGGGATCTCCCGTGCACAGTATTGCGCTGTGGTAACTCCCCTCTGCTGGCAGGGTTGCTGAAAGCTCCGCCAGCGCACAGCTCAGGCCAAAGGCGACCGAAGGCAAAAGACTCTCCACCGGCTGCCTGCCTGCGCACCACGACGCCAGCCAGGTAACAGTTTCTCTGTGCGCTTCTGCCACCGTTTCCTGACTGAAACCGGGCAGCGGGGCAATTTCCCCCCATCCCTGCCGGGTGCCGCTGCTCAGCCTGACCAGCAGGCCGCTACGGGTTTTAAGCCGCCTGTCACGTAAAACCACACCGGCTTCAAGGGGGATCTCCCAGGCAAATACCTCTGCGCCGCGCATCAGGGATTCCGCTTAAATTTGCTGAAATCTGGCGGACGCTTCTGGTTAAACGCGTTTCGGCCTTCCTGCCCCTCTTCGGTCATATAGAACAGCATCGTGGCATTGCCCGCCAGCTCCTGTAGCCCCGCCTGACCGTCACAATCTGCGTTCAGCGCCGCCTTCAGGCAGCGAAGCGCCATCGGGCTGTTCTGCAACATCTCGCGGCACCAGCGCACCGTTTCTCGCTCCAGCTCAGCCAGCGGCACCACAGTGTTGACCAGCCCCATCTCCAGCGCCTGTTGGGCGTTATACATCCGGCACAAGAACCAGATCTCACGGGCTTTTTTCTGCCCGACAATACGCGCCATATAGGCCGCACCCCATCCACCGTCAAACGACCCGACTTTCGGGCCTGTCTGACCGAACTGCGCATTATCTGCGGCAATGGTCAGGTCACACAGCATATGCAGCACATGGCCGCCGCCCACGGCGTAGCCCGCTACCATCGCCACCACCGGTTTTGGACAGGTACGGATCTGGCGCTGAAAATCCAGTACGTTCAGATGATGAACGCCCGAGGCGTCCAGGTAACCGCCGTAGTCGCCCCGCACCTTCTGGTCGCCACCGGCACAAAAGGCCTCATCGCCCTGCCCGGTCAAAATAATGACTCCAATCTGCTCATCAAGACGGGCATCCTGCAACGCAGTCAGCATCTCCTTCACCGTTTGCGGCCGGAAAGCGTTGCGCACCTCTGGCCGGTTAAGGGTGATTTTTGCGATGCCGTCTGCGGATTTATGGTAATGAATGTCGCTGAAAGCCTGGCCGGAATCGAGCCATTCAATCGGCGCGGAAAGCAGCTGTTGATCGGGATAAATCATCGGAGTTCCTCAGGAGTAAGCCGCTGCGCCAGTTGCCGGGCAAAGGCAGAGGGGTTGGCACGGTGGGCATTGTGGCCTGCGCCAGGGATCAGCTCACAAGGGAGTGAAGCCTGGGCCGCCAGCTGTTGAAATTTGCGATCCTGCTCACCGCAAAAGTAGTGAAACGGCACGGAGAGTCGGTGCAGTTCGGGTACCAGCCAGGGCTGCCTGGCCAGAGAAGTTGCTGATAACATTGCTGCTACCGCTGCGCCATGGTTATGCCGGCGTTTAGCAATCAGCGAGGCGCGTTGAGACCTGGTAAGCGAGGCAAAGACCGGCTGCTGATACCAGGCCTCAAGCGTGTGGAGCAGAGGCTGCTCGCGGAAGCGCCTGGCCCAGCGCTCATCCTGTTCAAGCCTGAGCGCTCTCTGTTCAGAGCAGTCAAGGCCGGGATGCCCTCCCTCCACGACCACACCTTCAAGCCCCCTCTCTGCATGGCGGCAGGCGTGGTAGATCGCCAAGCGTCCGCCAAGGGAATAGCCAATCAGCCAGTAGCGCCGGACACGATGATAACGGAGCGTACGGCTCAGGGTGGCCGACAGCGCCTCAAAGCCGGTGGTAAACTGCGCCTGTGAGCCGCCATGCCCCGGCAAATTGATACTCAGCTGGGGCCTTTTGCCCATCAGGGATTGCACCTCCCGCCACTCTTCAGCATCGCCAAGCAGCCCATGCAGCCAGACCAGCACCGGTTCCGATGCGCTATGCTTGCCCTGCCAGTGCGCGTGCAGGATCATTTCCCTCCCCCGTTCCCGGCTTCTGCCAGGGGCTGGATCAAATTGGCATGATGTGTTTGCGATGCATTCTGCGATAACTCACCGCGCCAGCTCTGCGCCAGGCTTCGGGCGCCCGCGGCGTCGGCTACCTGCAACTCGATCAGCGTTGCGCCACCCTGCCATCCCTGTGTCAGGGCATTATTTAGCGACTGCCACCCGTCTGGCCGGTAATAAGCCAGCCCAAACAGCCTTGCGGCGGCGGAAAAGTCAACCTGCTGCGGCATTGCAAAGTAGCGTTCCCGTTCCGTTTCCGGCGTAGGTAACAGCGAAAAAATCTGGCCGCCGTGGTTATTGATAACGATCACCACCACCGGGCCGGGGGAGTGTTGCAGCAGCGCCAGGCTGTTTACATCATAAAGCGCAGAGATATCACCGATGATCGCCAGCAATGGCCTGTTGCCGCCACGCTGTACGCCCGCTGCTGTTGCAATCAGTCCATCAATTCCGCTGGCGCCCCGGTTGGCAAACACCGGATAGCCTGCGGGAAGCTGAGCATAACTGTCCACCAGCCGGATAGTCAGGCTGTTACCAAGAAACAGTACGCCCTGTTTGGGGAGCAAAGCAGGCAGGCGCTGCGCCAGGCCAACTTCACTCAGCACGGAGTGGCAGGATGCTTGCGGTTCTGGCGCTGGCTCAGTTTCAGCGAAAGCGGGCTGGCGATATAATCCTCCCTCTGCTGCTACAGCCTGACTGGATTCACCGGAAACGGGCTGAAAAAGCCCTTCCCGCTCTGCCGCTAATTGAGTTTGATCGGCTTCACTGGAAACGAGCTGACAGGATGCTGAGCAGTCGGCCACCAGCGAATGCAATTCAGGACACCACTCAGGCTGTTCCGGCGCGGGATGGGCTGCAAGCCAGGGTTGGATCTCAGCCTGAATACGGCAGCCGCGAAGGTGAGCGGGATCCCGTCTGCCCGGCATCGCTTCCACCAGCCAGTATGCCGCCGGCTGGCATAGCGAGAGCCAGTTCAGAATGGCTTTGCCGACAAGATGGCTGCCAAACTGCACCACAATTTCCACCCCGGAAAGCCAGTTAACCGCACGGGGGTCGGCAAGCCAGCGTGAGGCATAAGGCAGCGGCTGCCCTGTTTGCGACTGTACATCAGCAAGCAACGGCCAGCCCAAACGGCTTGCCCAGGCGGCAACGGCCACGCCCTCTTCGGCGCGCATTTTTCCGGCAATCACTACCCCCCGCTTTTGCCGCCAGCAGGGCCAGTCGTTGTTCACCGGCGTTTGCGTTGCGCAAGAGTGTTCAAGCCAGGGCCGTTGCTCCTGCCACCATTTCCCAAGGCCAGCGTGCCAGCTCTGATATGCAGCAGGATCGCCGCCATAAAGCGGTTCGGCAAAAGGGCAATTGATCTGCACTGCGCCAGAGGTCTGCTGGCTTAACACTGAATCAATAGCTGACACCAGCCAGCGGGCAGGAATATCCGCGGTCGGGCGCGGCAGGTTAAGCGTAGCGGCATGGCTGGCAAACAGCCCCGTCTGCTCGATGGCCTGATTTGCCCCGCAGTCGATCAATTCTGCCGGGCGGTCTGCGCTGAGGACGATCAGTCTCTCGCCGGTGAGCCTGGCTTCAATGATAGCGGGATAGAGATTGGCAACGGCCGTGCCGGAGGTCACGATAAGGGCCACCGGCTCTGCGGTAGATTTTGCCAGCCCCAGCGCCAGATGGCCCAGCCCGCGTTCGTCAAAGTGGGTATGGCAAACCAGCCGGGCATGAGCGGCAGCGGCAAGCGTTAGCGGCGCAGAGCGCGAACCCGGAGCGATACAAATATGGCGCACCTGATGACGCGTCACGGCTTCAAGTATCACCTCCGCCCAGCGGCGGTTAAAGGTACTGTGTGACATATCCCACTCCTGAGCAAAGTGGGCACCAGTATAAAAGAGCTGAATACCGCTCATTTTGATTTGGGGCAGGATCCTTCCGCAATTTCCACCCCGGCAAGTCCGGCCAGGCCCGAAGCCTTGTGGTTGATCTCCTGCCACTCCAGGTCGGCTTCAGAACCGGCCACGATCCCTGCGCCTGCATAGAAGCACACGCTACTCTTTTCCACCCAGGCGGAGCGTAAAGCCACGGAGAATTCGCTTTCTCCGGCTGAAAGCCATCCCACAGAACCGGCATACCAGTTACGTGAGAAAGGTTCGTGGTGATGAATAAAGTTTAAAGCCGCCTTGCGGGGAAGCCCGGCGACCGCTGCGGTAGGCTGTAGCTGTTGCAGGATCTGCTTATCGTCCGGCTGGTGCAAGCTGGCCTGGATCTCACGACGAAGATGCTGAACCTTCCGCAGACGAACAATCTGCGCCGGAGCGACATCCAGCCCCTGGGTCACAGCGTGCAGCCGCTGGCAGATATCCTCCACAACAAGGCCATTCTCACGTCTGTTTTTCTCATCAGCAAACAGCGCTTCGGCCCACAGAGAGGCCTGTAGCGCATCCTTGCTGTTTTTACAGGTTCCGGCCAGCGCCTCTGTTCTCAGCGCCAGCCCCTGACGGTGATAAAGACGTTCCGGGCTGGAGCCAACAAAAGCCTGGTGTGGCCCCTGCGCCAACAGAAAGTGATAACAGTGATGATTGACCTCACGGCTGGCGGCCAGCAGAGCATGGGGCGAGAGAGGCTCGGGAAAACTGACGTCGGTGGCGCGGGCCAGTACCACTTTCTCCAGCTCGCCAGTTTTGATTGCCTGAAGCGCCAGCGCCACGCGCGCGCCCCAGCCTTGTTTGTCGGGGGAGTGCTGGCAGGCAGAGGGGCAAGTGGGCAGCGCGGGCAGCGGCACGGCGGGCTGGAGTGTGGAGAGCATACGCAGAGTGGCTTGCGCCTGCTGGTAGAGATCGCCATAAAGATAAACGTTCAGCCTCTCTCTGCGCCACAGCAGGCGGGGTAAAAACAGATAACATCGTTGCAGAGCAAATTCGTTGACGCCAACCAGGCACCCTGCCTCGGGCAGGGTGTTGAGCAGCCGGGCGGCCTGATCCAGCGTTTCAGCGCGCGCCACCTCGCCCAGCGCAATCAGCGCTTCGTTTCCTTCCCTGGCCTGCCAGTAAAATTGCGGCCATACAGACTGCGCAGCCAGCCAGGCTAAGCCTTCGCTGGATGAGCCCAACGCCGCTGAAAAATGCAGAAAACCCTGCTGACAGGGGGAGACGGCATCAAGCTGCCTTTGCAGCTGAAGCAGAGCGAAAGAGAGCGGCATTGCGGCGTCCGGAGAGAAGAGGATTTTGCCAGTTTAGCGGGGGGAAAGATTCTCTGTTTTGATCTGGGCTAACTCGCCCACAAGCACAACGGGCGCCCCGAAGGACGCCCGTTGCTTATGACGGATGCTGAGCCTTAACGGCGCGCCAGCAACAGTCCCACGACCAGCCCCAGAGTGGCGCCAACGCCAATTCCCTGCCACGGCTTTTCGTGCACGTATTCATCTGCCCGGTAAGCAACTTGTTTCGCACGAACATAATAAGTGTCGGTCGCGTTGCTGACGCGAGACTTCACGTCGTTCAACGAGGCTTCTGCTTTGGCTTTCAGGTCGAGATATTTTTGGTCTGCCGGATCGCCAGAGGATTTCAGAACATCTTCCAGCGTTTGCGTCAGCAGCGCCAGGTCGTCATCCAGGCGGTTCTCTTCAGGTGCAATTGTTGTAGCCATAACATCTCCTTGTGCGAATAAAATTCTCCATTAACTATAGACACTATTTGCCAGCCTGCCCGCGAACCTTTCCAGGAATTGCCTGATAATGCTGCTGTTAACGCGCAAAACCCAGAAACCGGTCAGGGCGACCGGCGACCATGAAGCGTTATTTATAACAGGATGCCCGAAGAAGAGCCTCCGGGGAGAGGTTACTTTGCAAACATCCGGCTGATATCTTTAAAGGCCTTAAACTCCAGCGCATTGCCGCAGGGATCGAAGAAAAACATCGTCGCCTGCTCACCCACCTGCCCCTTGAAACGGATATAAGGCTCAATCTCAAATTTGACCCTGAAATCACGCAGGCGCGCCGCCAGCTGCTCCCACTCTTCCCAGCTCAGCACCAGCCCGAAATGGGGAACGGGTACGCCGTGGCCATCCACATGGTTCGTGTGCACGGCATCCTGCGCTGCGGTTTTCGGTGCCTGATGGATCACCAACTGGTGACCATAAAAATCGAAATCTACCCACTGCTCACTGGAGCGCCCTTCCGGAAGATTAAACACTGTGCCGTAGAAATGGCGCGCAGCGGCGAGGTCATGCACGGGGATTGCCAGATGAAACGGACTGAGAGCCATTGAATTCTCCGGTAGCGAATAAAGGACGAGATGTTTGTCTATTCTTAGCGATAATATTTTTTATGAAAAGCGAATATCTTTACAATGAATCAACATTTTTTTTGCGGGATCGGTCGTTATGCTGCGTGAGATTAAAACCTTTGTTGCCGTCAGCCAGTTTGGCACTTTTGCCGCCGCCGGACAGCAGACTGGCCTGACACAGTCTGCCGTCAGCGCACAAATGCGAACGCTGGAAAATGCGCTCGGCATCAGGCTGTTTGACCGCTCGGGCCGCGCCGTGGCGCTTAACGCCGAAGGCACCCGTATCCTGCCGATGGCACAGGAGATGCTGGCGCTTTTTTCCCGCATGGCGCAGCCGGAGGATCTTGTGGACTATCGCGGTGCTATCAAGATAGGGGCTATCTCTTCGGTACAAACGGGTTTACTGCCAGCGGTGCTGGTTAGCGTACATCAGCAGGCGCCAGCGCTGGAAACCAAGCTTATTCCCGGCGTCTCCTCCAGTCTGCTGACGCAGGTGGATGCCGGAAATATCGATTTAGCGGTGATTATCAAACCCAGCTTTGCGCTGACTAAAGACCTCTATGCCGAGACGCTGCAAAAAGAGCCTTACGTGCTGATTACGCCGCCGGACGTGAGCGGTGATAACGCGGTAGATCTGATCCGTCAGCATCCCTTTATCCGTTACGACCGCTCTTCATTTGGCGGCAGAATGGTCAGCCAGTTTCTGCGTGAGCAGCGGCTCGATCCGCAGCTGGCGCTGGAAATTGATGAAATTGATGCCATCGTGAAAATGGTAGAGTTGCGCCTTGGCGTTGCGCTGGTGCCTTTGGCTGGCCTCTGGCGGGATCGTCCGGCTAACGTACGCATCATTCCGCTGGCCGGGCTGACTTTTTATCGCGAACTGATTGTGGTGATGCGCCATGCAAACCGCCAGGCTCCGTTGCATAAATTTATTACCGACAGGCTTCGTCATCACGCGGCTTCCCCCCTTCCCCTGCCCGCAGTGGAGTAAATAAGCCACGGTTTCAGAGGAATACACTGCTTTTGCCGGATTTATCTGATAAGTTTTTGCTGCACTGAATTTTCACCCCCACAAGCTGTCGTAACTCCCTGTGACCTGTGTCACATCCGGGTAAAGCAGAGTGTAACTACACGATAGTCTCTACAAACTCCGTTCAGCAAAGGGAATGACTTCTGGCATGAATCGAAGAATGTTTATGAAAGCGTCAATGGCTTTCGCTACGGTAAGCGGTATGTCCGGTTTATCAACGCTGTTTGCACAAGCGGCCTGGGCAGATACCGATATCGCCGACGGCTCTGCTAAGCGGTTTGATTTTAACGTGCTGAAGCAGATGGCGGCCGACTTAGCCAAAAAACCTTACGGTGGCGCGCCAGCTCCGCTGCCAGAAACCCTGGCCACCCTGACGCCGCAGGCTTATAACGAAATTCAGTACGACGCCAGTCACTCGCTGTGGAACGCTATTCCTGACCGCGAGCTTGACGTTCAGTTCTTCCACGTTGGTATGGGCTTTAAGCGTCGTCTGCGCATGTTCTCCGTGGATGCCGCAAGCCGCGAAGCGCGAGAAATTCACTTCCGCCCGGAGTTGTTCAACTATCACAACGCCAAAGTGGACACCAAACAGCTGGAAGGCAAAACCGATTTAGGCTTTGCTGGTTTCCGCGCCTTTAAAAAGCCTGAGCTGGCCAGCCGGGATATCGTCTCTTTCCTTGGCGCAAGCTACTTCCGCGCAGTGGATGAAACCTATCAGTATGGCCTCTCCGCTCGTGGCGTGGCTATCGACACCTTCAGCAACGGCAAAGAAGAGTTCCCGGACTTTACCGCCTTCTGGTTTGAGACGCCCAAGGCTGGCGACACGACCTTTACCGTTTACACGCTGCTGGATGGCGCAAGCTGCACGGGTGCCTTCAAATTCATCATTCATTGTGAAGAGAAGCGCGTAGTAATGGAGGTGGAAAACCACCTTTATGCCCGTAAAGATATCGATCAGCTCGGCATCGCGCCAATGACCACCATGTTCAGCTGCGGCAACAATGAGCGCCGCATGTGCGACACCATCCACCCGCAAATTCACGACTCCGACCGTCTGGCGATGTGGACAGGCATGGGAGAATGGATCTGCCGTCCGCTGAATAACCCTCAGCGCCTGACCTACAACGCTTACCAGGATGAAAATCCTCGCGGTTTCGGCATGTTACAGCTAAATCATGACTTCCAGGATTATCAGGATGTGATTGGCTGGTATAACAAGCGTCCAAGTCTGTGGGTGGAACCCGTCGGCAAATGGGGTAAAGGTGCCATCAACCTGATGGAGATCCCAACCACGGGTGAAACGCTGGATAATATTGTCTGCTTCTGGCGGCCGGCAGAGGCGATCAAAGCAGGCAGCGAGCACAGCTTCAGCTACAAGCTTTACTGGAGTGGCCTGCCACCGGTTCGCAGCGGCTTATCCCGCGTGAATGCAACCCGCACCGGCATGGGCGGCTTCCCGGAAGGCTGGGCGCCGGGTGAACACTATCCTGATGTCTGGGCCCGCCGTTTTGCGGTGGACTTTGTGGGGGGCGATCTGAAAGCAGCCGCGCCGAAAGGCATTGAGCCGGTGATCACTACTACCTCCGGTACCATTAAGCAGGTTGAGATCCTCTACGTTGAACCTGTCGATGGCTATCGGATCCTGTTTGACTGGTATCCGGACAGCGACTCGACTGAGGCGGTGAATCTGCGCCTGTTCCTGCGCACTAAAGAGGAAACGCTGAGCGAAACGTGGCTCTATCAGTACTTCCCGCCACCGCCAGATAAACGCAAATACGTTGATGACCGGCAGATGACGGCCGGATAAATCACTCAGGGTGAGGAGAATTTCCTCACCCTTTTTTATTTTATCGCCAGTAACTCCCTTTTCTGCTCTTTGGTTTCTGCTCTCTGCTCTCTGCTCTCTGCTCTCTGGTTTCTGCGTTCTGCGTTCTGCGTTCTGCTTTCTGCTTTCTGCTTTCTGCTTTCAGTCTACCTGGCCTTTTCAGGCTGCGGATCCTGTTCGGGTTGAGCTTCAAGGATCAATGAATTGCTTTTTTTGTTTAAGGTCTTCAGCACGGGTTGCAGCTCACGCAGCACCCGATCTAACTGCTGCATATTCTCTGTAAGCGTGGCGTAAGCGGGCGAACCCGGCTGCAATCCTTTTAAACTGCGGGCCATTTCGCGTAGCGTTTGCTGCGTCTCCAGTGGAAGCTGTCTCATCGCCGGGCTGGCTATCAGGGCGTTGATATTCCTTAAGGTGCTCTGAAGCGCCTGCATTGTGCGGCCGCTTTCCCGTAGCGTCCCTGTTGCCTCTGTTACCAGTGGGTTCAGCGGCAGGCCCGTTAACTTATCCAGGGTGATAAGCAACTTTTGTTGCAGTTGATTCAGTCCGCTGCCCAATGTAGGAATAACTTTGTATCCTGCAACGGTTTCCGGCCCCTTATAAGCTGCCACCGTGGGATAGAAATCTAAATCAATATAGAGTGACCCCGAAAGCAGATTACCGGTCTTCAGTTTGGCGTGCAGTCCCCGTTTCATCGCCTCCCGGATCCGCGCAGCCGCATCGACACCCTGGTTGATGGCATTAATAAAACGATCAGGCTCTATCCGGATCAGCACCGGCACCCGATAACCTTCGCGAAGATCCTGCGCGCCATCGGGTAAATAGAGAGGGAAACGATCGACAGTACCAAGGCGAACGCCGCGGAACTCTACCGGCGCACCCGGCTGAAGCCCGCGCACTGAGTTGGTGAAAAATAGCAGGTAGTCGATATGCGTGGTGTAGAGAGAGTGCTCTGTACTTTCCCGATCGTCAAAAAGAAGATATTCCGTTCTGTCGGCAGCTTTTTCACCCCGCTCCCACCCCTCAGGCACGTCAAAGCTGACGCCACCGCTGAGAAGAGTCGTCAGGGATCCCATCTCAATACGCATGCCGGAGGCAGAAATGGCGACAGCAATCCCGCTCTCTTTCCAGAAATGGACATTGGCAGTCACCAGACGATCGTAAGGTGCGGCAATAAAGAGCTGATAAAGTATTCTCCGCTTATCCGTATCCAGCCTGCCCTTTTCTACCCTGCCTACGCGATATCCGCGGAAGAGAACCGGATCGCCCGGAGTCAGCTGTCCGGCTTTAGCACTGACAAGAGTAACGCGAATGCCAGCCGTGCTGGCGGCAGCATAGGGCGCCATTTTCAGCAGTGAATAATGCGCTGGCCGCGCGCCAGAGCGCCCCGGTTGTAGCTCTATATAGGCACCTGATAACAGGGTGGAAAGGCCGGTCACCCCTTCCCGCCCTATATAGGGTTTTACAATCCAAAAAAGCGTATCTGCATGCAGCAGTTTTTCCATGCCACTGTTCAGCCGCACTTTGATTTCAACATGATGCAGATCCTCTGCCAGGGTCACGCTCTCGACACTGCCTATGGCGACACTGCGACTCTTAATCAGGGTTTTACCTGCCTGTATTCCCTCTGCATTTTCAACCAGCAGCCTGACTTCCGGCCCCTGAACGCTGTAGTGCCAGAAAAGGATTGCTCCTCCCATCAGCAGGGTGAAAAGCGGCACAATCCAGACGAGTGACCAGCGTGAGGGCTGATTACTGGCGGCGGTGGCAATCTCGTGATCGTTTGCAGTCAAGGCGAGGCTCCCCGGAATAGCGTTATTGATCAAAGCCAACGGCAGCCTGACAGCGCCATAAGATCGTTTAAATAACTTGTGTTAAAGCAGCAGACAACAGAATACTACTTGAAGCCATTTTCTGACTTTAAAATAAGTCACGCGTCACATAAATTCGTCACTGATATCAAGGCTGCATTGCCAATTTATTAGCAGACTAATGAGTTACAACAAAATTATTTTTTTAATAAATAGCAGCAGAAATTATCTCTTCATTCCGCAATGATTAAAACGCGGAATAAAAAATAATTATTCACTTATAGCCTTATCTCTGTTTGCAGAGGTAATGCATAATTTCTGGTTATGAAAGCTGTTGTAACAAAGGCATCCCCTCCTGAATTATATAGAAATAAATTTCAGGCTTTTAGTGCGGTGTTAAATGTTGTCGAAAAAAATTATTCCTGTCAGGCATTACCCCTTCAGATAAAAAGACCAATAATTATTAATCCATCCTGCGTCCGTATAGAGTCGTCTGGCATTAACACCACTGACGACTATATTCATTACAACTCAATCACTCTCCGAGGCGGGTATGTTTCTTAACTACTTTGCGCTGGGCGTTCTGGTGTTTGTCCTGCTGGTGATTTTTTATGGCGTGATAATCCTCCACGACATTCCTTATCTGATTGCCAAATCACGCAATCATCCCCACGCCGATGCAATTCATGTTGCAGGCTGGGTAAGTCTTTTTACCCTGCACGTTATCTGGCCATTTTTATGGATCTGGGCCACGCTCTACCAGCCTGAGCGTGGCTGGGGGATGCAGCATACAGATAGTACACAGCATACAGATAGTACACTGCGGCAGCTGGAGCAACGTGTAGCCGAACTGGAACAGAAGCAGACTAATCCTCCCCAGACGCCGCCGGAGTAATACTATGGACCTGCTCATTATTCTCACCTATGTAGCGCTGGCGTGGAGCGTTTTCAAGATATTTAAAATTCCGGTAAATAAATGGACTTTGCCAACGGCTGCCCTGGGCGGAGTCATTTTGGTGGGTGGGCTGATCTTACTGATGAACTATAACCATCCTTACACTTCGCTGGCGCAGAAAGCGGTAATAGCCATACCAATCACGCCACAAGTTACCGGTGTGGTTAAAAGAGTCACCGAAAAACAGAACCAGCCTATTAAAAAAGGGGAGATGCTTTTCGAACTGGATAATACCCGCTTTCAGGCCAGAGTTGATCGGCTGGAAGCGGACCTGGTGACAGCCGTGCATAATATCCGGTCGATTCGTGGCCAGTTAGAGGAAGCGATAGCCAACACCAGCTACGTCTCTGCTGAACGGGACCGCCTGCTACAGGATTATCAACGCTATCTGAAAGGGAGCAAGGCAAAGGTTAATCCTTTCTCTGAGAGGGATATCGACAACGCCCGACAGAATTTTCTGGGCCAGGATGCGCTGGTAAAAAGTTCTGTTGCGGAACAGGCGCAAATAAAAAGTCAGTTAGAGAGCGTAGTGAATGGTGAGCAATCGCAAATTGTCAGCCTGAGAGCCCAACTGGCTGAGGCGCGGTATAACCTTGAACAAACGGTAGTTCGCGCTCCCGGCGACGGCTACGTTACTCAGGTTCTTATTCGTCCGGGTACCTACGCAGCCGCTTTGCCACTGCGTCCGGTGATGATTTTTATTCCGGCGCAGAAGCGACAGATTATTGCTCAATTCAGAGAGAATTCACTGTTGCGACTGGAAGCAGGCGATCTCGCTGAAGCGGTTTTCAATGCGCTTCCCGGCCAGGTCTTCGAGGGAAGACTTGTTACCGTTCTGCCTGTAATTCCCGGCGGGAGCTATCAGGCTCAGGGAACCCTGCAATCATTAAATAACGTTAACGCCGCCAATGGCGTGCTGGCAATCATCGAACTTAAGGCAAACCCGGAAGTTGACGCATTACCGGATGGGATCTCGGGGCAGGTCGCCATCTATTCTGACCATTTTTCCCACGTTTCCGTGATGCGTAAAGTGCTGCTGCGGATGACCAGCTGGATGCATTATCTTTATCTGGACCATTAGTTTTTTATCATCTCAGGCCTCTCTGGCAGAGCGAGGTTCTGAAAATTAAGCCTGTAGAGAGCCTGACGTCTGGTAATTATTACAGGCTGAATTTATATAGCCTTTTTTTTCTACACATCACATAATATTATTAGCACGCAAATAAAACCAGAAATAAAAAACCACCTCCACCAGTTAATATAAACAATTAATTTTTGCAGAGTTGAAACCAGCCTCACAAAAATAATTCCATTCACTTCTAAAATTAGAAAACAGCATGAGTGCATCCGTGCCCACAAAAATTTTCGTCTGATTACTTTTATTAAGGGCTTAAATAATGAAAAATATTGTTGCAGCCGTGTTGATTTCAGCAGTGTCCTTCAGTTCCTTTGCAGCAGAGATGATGCAGAAAAAGGAATTTGAAAAAGTGCAGGATCAGTACGTAAAAGTGGGGAGTATCTCCACCTCGGGTGAAACCAGCGCAGCTGATGCGAAGGCTGAGCTGTCCAAAATGGCTGATGCTAAAGGAGGCGATATTTTTGTTCTGACATCTGGTAATACTAATAACAAAATGCACGGCACGGCCGATATCTATAAAAAACGTTAACAGCAAGCAGGCTGTCAACATCACTCATCTTGCGGTGACTGATGTTGACACGACTATTTTGCCGCACGCACCATATCAATATGAGGAATATTATCCTCAAGGTAGCTATCGCTGACTACCAGGAAGCCAAAGCGACCATAGAATTCCTGAAGATGGGCCTGCGCAGAAAGAAAAATTTTGTGCTGCGGCCAGTAGTGTTCACAGCAGGCGATAGCCTGTTCCATCAGCCGGTTTCCCAGACTTAATCCTCGCGCCTCGCTTGCGACAATCACCCGACCAATTTTTACCGGTTTCTCCAGCGATTCTGGCGCAAGTATCCGCGCATATGCCAGCAGCTGACGATCAAAAACCGCCAGCAGATGCCTGTTTTCACCCGCTAAATCAGCCCCATCCAGATCCTGATAAGGGCAATTTTGCTCGACGATAAACACCGCGTTGCGCAAGGCCATAATCTGATAAAGCTGCTGAACGCTGAGGTCGCTGTGATGCAGATCCTGCCAGTACACTTCCATATAGGTTGCTCCGCTCTTCGCTGGTTTTATTTACGCCAAAAAAAAACGGGCCACAGTGAGCCCGTTTATCACATACCCTGTAGCTTACATCAGTGGCTGAGCCATCTGCACCAGCGAAATCAGCGGCTGAGGATAGATACCCAGCAGCAGCACCAGAATCGCGGAGATCAGCACTACCACACCGCCTGCGCTGAATGCCCAGTTGGCTGGCGTATCACGTTGCAGCAGCTCTGGCGGGTTCAGGTAGAGGCTCACCGTCACACGCAGATAGTAGTAAAGGCCAATCGCACTACCGACCACTACCGCACCAGTCAGCCACCACAAGTGAGCGCCCACACCAACGGCAATTACGTAGAACTTACCAATAAAGCCCAGCGTCATCGGAATACCCGCCAGCGACAGCATCATCACCGTCATCACTGCTGACAGGATAGGACGGTGCCAGAACAGGCCACGGTAGGAGTAGAGCGAATCTGCATCCGGCCCGCGATAAGGGCTGGACATCAGGCTGACCACGCCAAACGCGCCGAGGCTGCTGAACAGATAACCTGCCAGATAAACGCCCACGGTTTCCAGCGACAGCTGATGCGTCTGGATAGCAATCAGCGCCACCAGCAGATACCCCAGGTGAGCAATGGAAGAGTAGCCCAGCAGACGTTTGATGTTGCTCTGCGAGATAGCCATCAGGTTACCGAACAGAATAGAAGCCACGGCAATGATAGCCAGTACCAGACGTACCGCTTCGCTGTCCGCTACCGGTGCATAGAGGAACAGACGCATTACCACGCCGAAGATAGCGATCTTGCTGGCTGTCGCCAGGAAGGTCGAAACCGGCGCAGGTGCGCCCTGATACACATCCGGTGTCCAGAGATGGAAAGGTACCAGCGAAAGCTTAAAGCCCAGACCCACAATCATCATACCCAGCCCAGCCAGCAGCAGCGGTTGATGGATAAGGCCATCGTTCAGGCTCTTGCCCAGCGCCACAAAGCTCAGGTTACCGGAATCTGCATAGACCATCGCCATCCCGAACAGCAGGAAAGAGGAGGCCACCGCAGACATAATGGTGTATTTGATAGCCGCTTCCAGCGAACGCTTTTGCTGGAAGGCATAACCGACCAGGCCAAACAGCGGCAGGGAGATCAGTTCAATACCGATAAACAGCGAAGCGAGATGGTTGGCGCTGGCCAGCACAATGCCGCCCATTGCGGCAATCAGCACCAGCAGGTAGAACTCTTCACGGTTATCGGGATAGCCTGCCAGCCAGGGATAGGCAAAAGTACAGGTTGCGAGGCTGGCAAGGATCACCAGCCCGGTATAGAGCATAGAGTACCCGTCTACCCGCAGCAGCGGCGTGACGTCCATCGGGCCAGCCTGGCCAACAAAGAACAGCGAAACCAGCGCAATGTTCAGGCCAATCACCGCCAGGGTGGCATTGACGAAGTGGTTGCGTCGCCACGCAATGGACAGCATCACAACTACCACCGTCAATCCGACGATCAGCAGCGGCAGAAGCGCGATCAATTGTTGAGGAGTTATTGTCATGGCGAATTACGGCCTTGTAGTTGAGATTGAAGCGGTATACCACTGCTGGATGTTACTCATCGCAGCATGTGAGGTGTCCAGAATCGGCTGTGGATAGATCCCCAACAGCACCAGCAGAACCACCAGCACCATAATCATCAGGAACTCACGAGCGGACATACCGCGCAGAGGCGTTTCAGATTTTGGTGCGCCGTAATAAGCGCGTTGCATCATCACCAGCGAGTAAACGGAGGCAAATACCAGGCCGAAGGTCGCGATCACAATGATAACTGGCACCGTCTGGAAACTGCCGGTAAGGATCATAAATTCACCAACGAAGTTACCGGTTCCCGGCATCCCCAGGTTAGCAACCGCGAAGAACAGCGACAGCCCTGGCAACCATTTGATGCGTGACCAGAGGCCGCCCATCTGGCGCATATCACGGGTATGCAGACGTTCATAGAGCTGACCACACAGGATGAACAGCGCAGCAGCAGAGAGACCGTGTGCGATCATCTGCACCACTGCTCCCTGGAACGCCAGCTGGCTGCCGGTGTAGATAGCAATCAGCACGAAGCCCATATGCGAGATGGAGGTGTAGGCAATCAGACGTTTAATATCGTACTGAGAGAAGGCCATCCACGCGCCGTAGAAGATACCGATGATACCTAACCACATGGCGATGGGTGCAAACTCGGCAGAGGCGTTCGGGAATAGCGGCAGCGCAAAACGCAGCAGACCGTAAGCCGCCGTCTTCAGCAGGATCCCTGCCAGGTCAACGGAACCTGCGGTTGGCGCCTGGCTGTGGGCATCCGGCAGCCAGCCATGCAGCGGCACCACCGGCATTTTTACCGCAAAGGCGATAAAGAAGCCCAGCATCAGCATATATTCTACGGTGTGCGACATTGGCGTTTTCAACAGATCTTCATAGTTGAAGGTCCAGACGCCCGTTGCGTTGTAGTGCACAAACACCAGCGCCAGAATCGCAATCAACATCACCAGACCGCTGGCCTGGGTATAGATGAAGAATTTGGTGGCCGCGGTAATACGCGTTTTCCCGTCCGATGCCTTGTGTCCCCACAGCGCAATCAGGAAGTACATCGGTACCAGCATCATCTCCCAGAAGAAGAAGAACAGGAACATATCGATGGCCAGGAACACGCCAATCACGCCACCCAGGATCCACAGCAAATTGAGGTGGAAAAAGCCCTGCCATTTCTCAATCTCATTCCACGAGCAGAGAATAGCCATCACGCCCAGCAGGCCGGTCAGCACCACCATCAGCAGCGAAAGACCATCCAGCGCCAGATGCACGTTAATCCCAAAACGGGGGATCCACGACACAAGGAATTCAGACTGCCATTGCGGCAGACCAGCGGCCTGAGTCAGCGAATAGCCGCCCTGCAACCAGAGTTGCAAAGAGAGCGCCAGCGTCAATCCCATCGAGATCAACGCAATCCAGCGCGGCACTTTTGCGCCGAAGCGTTCAAGCTGCCAGCAGAGCAGGCCACCGATGAACGGGATGAGGATAAGCCAAGGTAGTAACATGGCGATTTGTTTCCCTTTTCTGAACCTGAATGGGCTATCTGGCTGGCCATTTCTGCCCCGCGCCTGCGCGCCTCACATACCGACGTATGCTGCGGCTGCCTGCGTCTCGGGACAAAACTGACTGCATTGATAACGCCCAGTTTTCAGGTAATTTTCAACATTCTCTTGCCGAGGGACGAGGCTTTCCCGTCCCGCTCACTAACCTTTAGATCGTCATCAGCAGCGCCAGGACCACCACGGCCCCCACGCTCATTGAAGCAACGTACCAGCGCAGATAGCCATTTTCGCTCACCACCAGCCCTTTGTTAGCCAGGCGAGAGAACAGCGCCGGAATGTTCATCAGACCATTCAACGGATCGCGTTGCAGTGCCCAGGCAACAAAGAGATAAGGTTTCACGAAGACTTTGTCATACAGCCAGTCGAAGCCCCATGCGGCAAACCACCAGGTGCTGAAGAAGCGGCCCGGAGCGCTGTTCGCAATATTGCTTACCAGCGTGCGTTTGCCCAGCCACAGTACAGCCGCCAGCAGAATACCGACGATAGCGACCACACCAGAGGTGATCTCCAAAGTCAGAACGCTACCGTGCGCCAGCTCAGTGGTCTCTGGCAGTACGCCTGCCAGCGGGGGAACGATCATCGCACCAATAAAGGTTGAGAGGATAAGCAGCACGATAAGCGGCAGGTGATGAGTGATCCCTTTGCCTGCGTGCGCGTGAATTTTCTCTTCACCGTGGAAAGTGATAAAGATCATGCGGAAGGTATAGAGCGAAGTCATAAACGCCCCTACCAGACCCGCAACCATCAGGTTCAGATGTCCATTAGCCAGCGCCCCGGCGAGGATTTCATCCTTACTGAAGAAGCCCGCAGTGATCAGCGGCAATGCAGAGAGCGCCGCGCCCCCGACCAGGAAGCAGACATAGACCAGCGGGATGCTTTTACGCAGGCCGCCCATTTTGAAGATATTCTGCTCGTGGTGACAGGCCAGGATCACCGAACCGGACGAGAGGAACAGCAGCGCTTTAAAGAACGCATGCGTCATCAGGTGGAAGATCGCCGCATCCCAGGCCTGTACTCCCAGCGCCAGGAACATGTAGCCAATCTGGCTCATGGTAGAGTAAGCCAGGACGCGTTTGATGTCGGTCTGCACCAGCGCGGCGAAGCCCGCCAGCACCAGCGTCACAGCGCCGACAATCCCCACCAGATGCAGCACTTCAGGCGTCAGCAGGAACAGACCATGGCTACGGGCAATCAGATAGACGCCTGCGGTTACCATCGTTGCCGCATGGATCAGTGCAGAAACAGGAGTCGGACCGGCCATCGCATCCGCCAGCCAGGTTTGCAGCGGCAGCTGAGCAGATTTACCGACCGCACCACCCAACAGCATCAGCGTCGCCCACTGCAACATGTGGTTATCCGCTGCAAAGTGCGCCGGTGCCAGTTCAACCATCTCCCGGAAGTTCAGGGTGCCCAGCTCGTTGTAGAGAATAAACAGAGCAAAGGCCAGGAAGACGTCACCCACACGCGTGATGATGAAGGCTTTCATTGCCGCCGCGCCGTTATTCGGGTTGGTGTAATAAAAACCGATCAGCAGATAGGAGCAGAGGCCCACCCCTTCCCAACCCAGATACATCAGCATCAGGTTATCGGCCAGCACCAGAACCACCATACTGGCGATAAACAGGTTGGTGTAGGCAAAGAAGCGGGAGTAGCCCTCTTCCCCACGCATGTACCATGAGGCAAACATGTGGATAAAGAAGCCCACGCCGGTCACCACAGAGAGCATGGTCAGCGAGAGACCATCCAGCGTGAAGTTAACATCAATCTTAAAGTTGCCAACCTGCATCCAGGTCCAGAGCGCCTGGGTATAAGGTGCCTGTCCCTGACTGAAGAAATCCATTCCCACGAAAACGGTGGTCAGCGCCGCCAGACCTACAGATCCCATGCCCACAGTGGCAGAGAGGTTTTCTGACCAGCGGCCGCGAGAAAAGGCCAGCAGTAAAAAGCCAATCAGCGGAAACAGTACTGTTAAATAGAGAAGATTCATCCGCGCATCTCGCTCACTTTATCAATGTTGAGGTTCTGGCTGCGACGATGGAGCTGAAGCAGCAGTGCCAGGCCGATACTGGCCTCGGCAGCGGCAAGGCTGATCGCCAGGATATACATCACCTGTCCGTCGGCCTGCCCCCAGTAACTTCCCGCCACCACGAACGCCAGTGCAGCAGCGTTAATCATGATTTCAAGACTGACCAGCATAAACAGTAAATTACGGCGGATCACTACGCCGGTCAGCCCGAGGACAAACAGAATGGCCGCCAGAATCAGGCCGTGTTGCAGAGGGATCATGCGCGTTCCTCCTTGTTGCTTTTGGGTGCGTCACCGGGGCGATTGCTTAACACTTCACCCTGACGCTGTTCACGTCCGATATGGTAAGCCACCACCAGACCCGCCAGCAGCAGCATTGAAGCCAGCTCGACGGCCAGAACGTAAGGGCCAAACAGGCTGATGCCTACCGCTTTCGCGTCGATCATCTTGCCGTCGATACCCTGATCGTTAACAGAGAGGATGGCGTAAACCATCACCACCAGCAGCACCAGCGACAGCAGGCCAGGCCCAATCCAGACGCCAGGCTTCAGCCATTCACGCTCCTGTGCCTGGATGCTCTCGCCCAGGTTCAGCATCATGACCACAAACACGAACAGCACCATGATCGCACCGGCATAGACGATGATTTCCAGCGCACCGGCGAAATAGGCGCCCAGCGAGAAAAACACCCCAGCAACTGCCAGCAAGGAGATGATCAGATACAGCAGCGCGTGGACCGGGTTGGTATGGGTGATAACACGCAACGTTGTCAGCACCGCTACCAGTCCGCAAAGATAAAAAGCAAATTCCATGCCTGGCTCCTTAAGGTAACAAGCCCTTGACGTCGATAGGTTTAGCTTCGCTTTCGGCGTCGCCCTTGTCTTTCCCGTCGATCGCCATGCCCGCCATCCGGTAAAAGTTATATTCCGGGTACTTTCCGGGACCGGAGATCAGCAGATCTTCTTTCTCGTAAACCAGATCCTGACGCTTAAACTCACCCAGTTCAAAATCGGGGGTAAGCTGAATCGCAGTGGTCGGGCAAGCCTCTTCACACAGGCCACAGAAAATGCAGCGCGAGAAGTTGATGCGGAAGAACTCGGGATACCAGCGGCCATCCTGCATTTCCGCTTTTTGCAGCGAAATACAGCCCACCGGGCAGGCCACGGCGCACAGGTTACAGGCCACGCAACGCTCCTGACCGTCCGGGTCACGCGTCAGCACGATGCGGCCACGATAGCGCGGCGGCAGATAAACCGGTTCTTCCGGGTACATCATGGTTTCACGCTTGGCAAACGCGTTCATGCCAATCAGAAAGATACTGCGTACCGTGGTGCCAAACCCAACCGCTATGTCTTTTAAATTCATAATGTTACCTCTTACTGCGCGTTGTACAGAATCACTGCGGCAGTCGCCAGCAGGTTCAACAGCGTCAACGGCAGACAAACTTTCCAGCCGAACGACATCACCTGGTCATAGCGTGGGCGCGGTAACGCAGCACGAATCAGAATGAACATCATCATAAAGAAGGCCGTTTTAAGGGCAAACCAGATAATGGGCGGCAGCCACGGGCCGTTCCAGCCGCCGAAGAACAGCGTCACGATCAGCGAAGAAACGGTCACGATGCCGACATATTCACCCACGAAGAACAAACCGAACTTCATACCGGCATATTCAATGTGGTAACCATCGGCCAGCTCCTGCTCTGCTTCCGGCTGGTCAAAAGGATGACGGTGACAAACCGCAACGCCCGCAATGGCAAAGGTCAGGAAGCCCAGGAACTGCGGAATGACATTCCACAGATGCTGCTGGCTGTTGACGATATCGACCATGTTGAACGAACCGGCCTGGGCCACAACGCCCATCAGCGACAGGCCGAGAAACACTTCGTAGCTCAGGGTCTGCGCCGAGGCGCGCATGGCACCCAGCAACGAGTATTTGTTGTTACTGGACCAGCCAGCAAACAGCACGGCGTAGACCGCCAGACCAGCCATCATCAGGAAGAACAGCAGGCCGATATTCAGGTCTGCGCCCATCCAGGTCGAGGTGACCGGCACGATAGCCATCGCCAGCAGCAGCGAGGTGAAGGCGATCATGGGTGCCAGGGTGAAAATAACCCGATCGGTAAACGGTGGCGTCCAGTCCTCTTTAAAGAACATTTTGATCATGTCCGCCACCAGCTGTAGCGAGCCGCCCCAGCCTACGCGGTTCGGCCCGTAACGGTTCTGGAACAGGCCGAGCAGACGGCGTTCGCCGAAGCTCATAAAGGCGCCGCAGCCCACCACCACCAACAGGATTACTAATGCTTTACCTACGGCAATCAGAACATCGATAACTTCCGGTGTCAGCCAGCTCATTGTGCCGCCTCCTGCATCTTGTCAACGTTGGCACCCAGCAGGAATGGTGGAATGCCCGGCATGCCGAGCGGCAGACCAACCTGCCCTGCCTGTAGCGTCTCGGAGAAGCGCACCGGCAGACGAAGGGTTTCACCTGCGCAGCTGAACTCCACTGAGGAACCGGCGTTTACGCCAAGTTTTGCCGCATCTGCCGGGTTCACCATCACATATGGCTCAGGCATACGCTGCTGGATCACCGCGGAACGCTGAGACATCTCTTCGCTACCAAAGAGGTGGAAGTAAGGCGCCACGCGCCAGCTGTTGCTCTCACCAGCAAAGGCTGCTGGCACCACGTCAAACCAACCAAGCTGAGCATCACCCGCTTCAAAGAGGCGCACGCCCGGATCGCCGTTACGCAGTTTACCGCCAACTTCATCCTGGAACTTGTTCCACGCCTGTGGGGAGTTCCAGCCTGGTGCCCAGGCAAAAGGAATTTGTGAACGGGCGGCGGACGGCTGGTTGTTCCCTTCCATAGAGAAGGCGAACATGGTGTCCTTATCCTGCGGCTGACGCGGCTCATGCACGCTGATATTGGCGCGTATGGCGGTACGACCGCTGGAACGAATAGGTGAACGAGCCAGTTTCTGACCGCGAATACGGAAGCTGGCATCCGGTGCCGCATCCTTGATGCCAGCCAGCTGCGGCAGTGCCGCAATGCAGGCATCAATAACGTGGTCCAACTGGGTCCAGTCCGGCTGACGGCTGGTAATGGTGCTGGAGAGCGAATGCAGCCAGCGCCAGCTTTCCAGCATTTCTATTCTGTCGTCGTAATAGGAAGGATCGTAAACCTGGAAGAAGCGCTGTGCACGGCCTTCCTGGTTTACCAGGGTGCCATCACTTTCCGCAAAGCTTGCGGTAGAGAGGATCAGCCCCGCTTTATCTGTGGTTGCCGTGCGCTGGTGATCGATAACGATCACGTTAGCGGCGTTGCTTAACGCAGCATCCACTTTGGCTTTTGGTGCATGACGGTAGAGATCGTTTTCTAATACGATTACCGCATCGGCTGCACCGCTTTCCAGCTCGTCCAGGGCATTCTCGAGCGGATGTCCGCCGATCATTCCCAGGCCTACGCTGTTCGCTGCGCCTGCCAGCAGCGTGATCCCCACGTCAGACCCGCGTCCCTTCAGTGCTTTGGCCACGTTCGCCGCTGCCTGAATCATCGCTTCGCTACCGGCATGAACGCCGGAGATAATCAGCGGTTTTTTCGCCCCCGCCAGTGCCTGCACGATGACGTCAATTTTGCCTGCCAGCGCACGGTCAATGCCGCTTACCGCTGGGGCCGTCTCATCCAGGGCGTTAGCAATCGCAAAGCCTAAACGCGCCTGATCTTCCACCGGCGCACAGTAGGTCCACGCGGCGATATCATCAAGACGGGTTTTATCCACGTTGGTCACAAACAGCGGGTGCTTTGCGTTCTGGCCGATATTGAGGATGGCGGCAATCTGCCAGTCTGCCACTTTCTGAGCAGCAGCCATTTCGCGTGATTTGCCTTTCACCGCCTGACGAACGGAGAGGGCTACGCGCGCGCCGACCTGAGTCAAATCTTCACCCAGCACCAGCACCGCATCGTAACTTTCAATTTCACGCAGCGCAGGCGTATGTATCCCGCCGTCGCGCAGCACTTTCAGCATCAGCTCCAGGCGTGCCTGCTCGGCCGCCGGAATGCCGGTGGAGAAATTCTCTGCTCCCACAAGATCGCGCAGCGCAAAGTTGCTCTCGACGCTGGCGCGCGGAGAACCAATACCGATCACTTTTTTCGCCTGGCGCAACACATCCGCCGCACCCTGCATAGCCTGGTCGGCATTAAGCGCGATCCAGTCATTGCCACGACGCTGCATCGGCTGGCGAGGACGATCTTTCAGGTTTACGTAGCCATAGCCGAAGCGGCCACGGTCACAAAGGAAATATTGGTTGATGCTGCCGTTATAGCGGTTCTCGATACGTCTGAGTTCACCATAACGCTCACCGGGGCTGATGTTGCAGCCGACGCTGCACTGCTGGCAGATGCTTGGGGCATACTGCATATCCCACTTACGGTTATAGCGTTCTGAGTGCGTTTTATCGGTAAATACGCCGGTCGGACAGACTTCCACCAGGTTACCGGAGAACTCGCTTTCCAGCGTGCCGTCTTCCGTGCGTCCAAAGTAGACGTTGTCGTGTGCGCCATATACGCCAAGATCGGTGCCGTCAGCATAATCTTTGTAGTAACGCACGCAGCGATAACAGGCGATACAGCGGTTCATTTCGTGAGAGATGAACGGGCCGAGATCCTGATTGCGGTGCGTACGTTTAGTAAAGCGGTAGCGGCGGAAGCTGTGGCCGGTCATCACGGTCATATCCTGAAGGTGGCAGTTACCCCCCTCTTCGCAGACCGGACAATCGTGCGGGTGGTTGGTCATCAGCCACTCCACCACGCTTTCGCGAAACTCTTTCGCTTCACCATCATCAATTGAGATGAAGGTGCCGTCAGACGCTGGTGTCATACAGGACATCACCAGGCGGCCACGGGTATCTTCGGCATTCTGGAATTGCTTCACCGCACACTGGCGGCAGGCGCCGACGCTACCGAGCGCCGGATGCCAGCAAAAATAAGGAATATCTAAGCCGAGGGAGAGGCAAGCCTGAAGCAGGTTGTCCGCACCATCAACATCATATTCTTTACCGTCTACATGAATTGTAGCCATAGTGAACATGCTTCCGTAAGGCCCGTCAGAGACGGGCGTTAATCAATTCAAATGTGCAGTGTTTACCAGCGCGCCTTTAACAGGTTTGACTGGATACCGGCAATCGCGTGCGCATTGCTGAAGACCTGAGTCGCAATACCCGCCTCAAACTCTTCGCGGAAATATTTAATCGCGCTTTGCAGTGGCTCTACTGCACCTGGCGCGTGCGCACAGAAGGTTTTGCCCGGACCAAGCTGGCGGCAGAGTTGCAGCAGGGTTTCGATATCTCCCGGCTGACCCTCTTTACGCTCCAGCGCGCGGAGAATTTTTACGCTCCACGGCAGGCCATCGCGGCATGGCGTACACCAGCCGCAGGATTCACGAGCAAAAAACTCTTCCAGGTTACGCACCAGCGACACCATGTTGATCTCATGGTCAACGGCCATCGCCAGCGCCGTACCCAGACGGCTACCCGCTTTGCCAATGCTGGCAAATTCCATCGGCAGATCGAGATGCGCATCGGTCAGGAAATCGGTTCCCGCACCGCCAGGCTGCCAGGCTTTAAATTTCAGGCCGTCACGCATACCGCCCGCATAATCCTCAAGGATTTCACGCGCGGTGGTACCAAACGGCAGCTCCCAGACGCCTGGGTTTTTCACCCGGCCCGAGAAGCCCATCATTTTGGTGCCGGTATCGTCGCTGCTGGAAATGCCTTTGTACCACTCCACGCCGTTAGCCAGAATAGCCGGCACGTTAGAGAGGGTTTCCACATTATTCACGCAGGTTGGCTTGCCCCATGCGCCTGCCGAAGCAGGGAATGGCGGCTTGGAGCGTGGGTTAGCACGACGTCCTTCCAGCGAGTTAATCAGCGCCGTCTCTTCGCCACAAATGTAGCGGCCTGCACCGGTGTGAACGATCAGTTCAAAGTCAAAACCGGTGCCGAGAATATTTTTCCCGAGATAGCCCGCTTCAGTAGCTTCCGCAATAGCGCGACGCAGATTTACTGCGGCTTCAATGTACTCTCCACGCAGGAAGATGTAGCCGCGGTAGGCTTTCAGCGCAAAGGCGCTGATCAGCATCCCTTCCACCAGCTGATGCGGCATCTGCTCCATCAGCAGGCGGTCTTTATAGGTGCCTGGCTCCATTTCATCGGCGTTACACAACAAGTAACGGATGTTCATGGACTCATCTTTCGGCATCAGGCTCCACTTCAGTCCCGTGGAGAAACCCGCGCCGCCACGACCTTTCAGACCGGACTCTTTCACTGCCGCCACGATCTCATCCTGCGACATCGTTTTCAGCGCTTTTTCTGCACCGGCGTAGCCGTTTTTGCTGCGGTATTCGTCAAAGAAGACCGGCTGCTTGTCATCGCGCATACGCCAGGTCAGCGGATGCATCTCCGCAGTACGAATGATCTGTTTGAATGTCATTGATACTGCTCCAGCAGATTGGCGATATTTTCCGGCGTCAGATGGACGTGAGTATCTTCGTCCACCATCATCGTCGGCCCTTTGTCACAGTTGCCCAGACAGCAGGTCGGCAGCAGCGTAAAGCGGCTATCTGCGGTAGTCTGGCCAGGTTTGATATTCAAGTTATCTTCAAGCGCGGCCTGAATGCCCTGGAAGCCGGTAATATGACAAACCACGCTGTCACAGTAGCGGATCACATGACGACCAACCGGCTGACGGAAGATCTGGCTGTAGAAAGTTGCCACCCCTTCCACGTCGCTGGCCGGGATGCCCAGCACTTCGGCAATGGCATCGATAGCGCCATCCGGCACCCAGCCACGCTGCTTCTGCACGATTTTCAGTGCTTCGATAGAGGCAGCGCGGGCATCTTCGTAATGGTGCTTCTCATGTTCAATGGCATCATGCTCAAAAGCACTCAGAACAAATGGCTCGTTATCTTCGATCGTTTCGATCGCAATTCTTTGATCGTGCATAATTAGCGGTCCACGTCTGACATAACAAAATCGATACTACCGAGGTATACGATCAGATCGGATACCAGGCTGCCGTTGATCACTGACGGGATCTGCTGCAAGTGCGGGAAGCTTGGCGTACGCACACGGGTGCGGTAGCTCATGGTGCTGCCGTCACTGGTCAGGTAGTAGCTGTTGATCCCTTTAGTCGCTTCAATCATCTGGAAGGATTCGTTCGCCGGCATCACCGGCCCCCAGGAAACTTGCAGGAAGTGCGTAATCAGGGTTTCAATATGCTGCAACGTGCGCTCTTTCGGCGGCGGCGTGGTCAGCGGGTGATCCGCTTTGAACGGCCCTTCCGGCATGTTGTTGAGACACTGTTCAAGAATACGCAGACTCTGGCGCATCTCTTCCATCTTCAGCATTACACGGGTGTAGGCGCAGCTTATGCCATCACCAATTGGCACTTCGAAATCGAAATTCTCGTAGCCGGAATAAGGACGCCATTTACGCACGTCAAAATCCAGACCCGTAGCACGCAGACCCGCACCGGTGGTTCCCCAGGCCAGCGCCTCTTCCAGGTTGTAAGCCGAAACGCCTTTCGCACGGCCAATCAGCACTGAGTTTTTCAGGGCGGTTTGTTCATAGGCTTTAAGACGTTTTGGCAGCCAGTTGATGAAGTCGCGCAGCAGGCCGTCCCAGCCTTTCGGCAGGTCATGCGCCACGCCGCCGATGCGGAACCAGGCCGGGTGCATACGGAACCCGGTGATAGCTTCCACAACGTCGTAAATTTTCTGGCGATCGGTAAAGGCAAAGAACACCGGAGACATCGCCCCAACGTCCTGAATAAAGGTGGAGATATAGAGCAGGTGGCTGTTTATGCGGAACAGCTCTGAAAGCATAACGCGGATGACATCAACGCGCTCTGGCACCTTGATGCCAGCCAGCTTTTCAACGGCCAGCACATACGGCATTTCGTTGACGCAGCCGCCGAGGTATTCGATACGGTCGGTATAGGGGATATAGCTGTGCCAGGACTGGCGCTCACCCATCTTTTCCGCGCCGCGGTGGTGATAGCCGACATCCGGTACGCAGTCGACAATCTCTTCGCCATCCAGTTGCAGGATGATACGGAAAGCACCGTGCGCTGAGGGGTGGTTAGGCCCGAGGTTGAGGAACATAAAGTCCTCATTGGCGGTACCACGCTTCATGCCCCACTCTTCCGGCTTGAAGGTCATCTGCTCCATCGCCAGATCTTCCGTCTGCTTGGTCAGCTGAAACGGATCGAACTCGGTGGCGCGCGCAGGATAATCCTTACGCAGCGGGTGCCCTTCCCAGTCCTGCGGCATCATGATGCGCGTCAGATGGGGGTGACCATCAAAGGTAATGCCAAACATTTCCCAGGTTTCGCGCTCATACCAGTTGGCATTAGCGAAAATTTTGGTGAGGGTGGGCACATGCAGGTCATTTTCGGACAGCGCCACCTTGAGCATGATGTCGCGGTTACGTTCAATAGAGATGAAATGATAGAAAACGGAAAAATCCGCAGCCGGTAAACCGGCGCGGTGAGTACGCAGTCGCTCATCCATCCCGTGAAGGTCATACAGCATCACGTAAGGTTTCGGCAGCTTGCGCAGGAATTCAGTGATTTCCAGCAGCTGCTCACGCTTAACCCACACTACCGGCACGCCGGTACGGGTAGGTTGTACGGTAAAGGCATCAGGCCCAAAACGGTTACGCAGCTCGCCGATCACCGGGTCATCCAGGTGATCACGGGTTTGCCATTCAGGCTGAGCGAGATCTTGCGTGGTCAAATCTGTCATAAGTTGTTCACCCTGTGGGCCTGCTGGCAGGCACTCAGTATTGGCGTCAGGATGGGCCGTGCGCGTGTTGTGATTTTTATGCGCTGCAAGTCAGGCCACATCCATAAACTGCTCTACCTGGTTCTTATGACGCTGCCTGGGGCCAGAGGCGACAGGCAACGTCAGCGGGGGTAGCGGTTAAATTTCGTCAGGCGTACGCAGATTAGTGACGGCAATGCGTTCACCCTGCTTTCTTTCACGCTCTGACTGCATGTTGGCGCGGTAGACACCCTGATCGCCTACTACCCAGGAGAGGGGACGACGTTCTTTACCGATCGACTCCTGTAGCAGTAGCAACGCCTGCATATAGGCTTCAGGACGCGGTGGGCAACCCGGAATATACACGTCGACAGGCAGGAATTTGTCCACGCCCTGAACCACAGAGTAGATGTCGTACATGCCGCCGGAGTTGGCGCAAGCACCCATAGAGATCACCCACTTCGGCTCCAGCATCTGGTCATAGAGACGCTGAATAACCGGAGCCATCTTGGTGAAGGGAGTACCTGCAACCACCATGAAATCAGCCTGACGCGGCGAGGCACGGATAACTTCCGAGCCAAAACGCGCTACGTCATGCACCGAAGTGAATGAGGTTGTCATCTCTACGTAACAGCATGAAAGGCCGAAGTTAAACGGCCACAATGAGTTTTTGCGCCCCCAGTTCACCATATCGTGCAGGGCATGTTCTAACTTGCCCATATAGACGCTCTGGTGAACGTGCTTTTCCAGGGGATCGGTAACGATCTCCTGCTTTTGTAATGGGTAACGGTCATTCTCGCCGTTCGGGTCCGCGCGGGTGAGCGTGTAGTCCATCTTTAAGCCTCGCTTTTACTGCGTATGACGGTTGGAATGCGAGATAGTCGTTTTCTTGACGACCACACGACGAGGTGCAGGCGCCCAGTCCAGCGCGCGAATACGCACCAGGTAAACCAAACCAGCAAGCAGTACCAAAATGAAAATTGCGGCTTCCACGAAGCCGACCCAACCGCTTTCACGGATTGCTGTCGACCACGCGTATAAATAGAGGGCTTCAACGTCGAAGATGACGAAGAACATAGCCACCAGATAAAACTTGGCAGACATGCGAAGGTGGGTGGTGCCTACTGCGGGCGCACCGGACTCGAAAGGCGTGTTGGTATACCTGCCACGGGCTTTTCCGCCTAAAAACCATGCCCCAGCCAGCATTGCACAACAAAGGCCGATAGCGACGATCAGGAATACAGCAAAAGCCCAGTTATGGGCCATAACGTCGGAAGTAGTTGACATACGCTCTGCTTAACTCAACAAGGGGTGAAAGATGTTCTGCTCTGTTCCGGCAGTTAACCTACCCCATCGATTCAAGGGAAAAAATAAAAAACCTTATAAATTTTGCTGACTTTTTTGATTAGACAGCGATTTTATGTGGTTTTTTACTCCTTTCTATAACCTTCTGTCAACTTTGACAAAAGTATCCACACATTAATTTACACCCGCAGCATTTATTTAACATTAATTGCGCATTTTTCCAGCTAAATCGAGTCAGTCAGCGCTGCGTGGTAAAGTGTAGCGGGTATTTCCCTGCATGGATCGCGGTTTTAACAATCTCTATTTTCGCAGGATTCAGCAGGTTTTCCTTCCCCTTAATGGGGCTATTTTTTTGATCCAGCACACAGTTTTATCTTTTATGATGCAAAATTCGGCGAATTTACCTGCGCAAAATCAATTCTCTCTCTGCTTGTAAACAAGACTGGTTGCGCTGGCGGCGCAAATCTCTCTGCCGCTTAATTTTAAAACTTCATAGCACTTAGCTGGGGCAAAAATGGCACTACAGAACGAGGATAAAGTGCATAAAAAAGCCTCTCAGCAAGAAAAGAGACTGAGAGGCTTTATTGCGCGACACTTTGCTGATTAATTGATACTAATTAACCAGTAAAGTTATCAATAGCGAGGTTCTGCTATTCATCTTCATCCGTAAATGAAGCGCTGTCCTGACCGGCCGTAATCAGGTTATAGGGATCGTTACTCGATTCCATTGCATTGAAGATAGCCAGCGCCAGCTCGTTGTCGCTTTCAGGATTACGGCACAGCAGGTATTCCGTATCTGGCAGCACAGGCAAGCCTTCCGCAGCGCCCATCACGCGAAGTTCAGGACTCATCATCTCAACAGGACGGGCGGTGACGCCAAGACCCGCTTTAACCGCTGCGCGTACCGCCGCAAGAGTCGAAGCGACATAAGAGATGCGCCACGGAATGCCCGCCTCATTGAGGTGGTCAATGGCCATATCGCGATAAGGGCTTGGCTCATCCAGCAGCACCAGAGGAATCGCTTCCCCGCGCTGAAAAATGTAGTCGGCAGCGCAATACCAAAGCGTTGGTGAGGTGCGTAGTACCTGCCAGGTGAAGTTCATCGGACTGGAGGTGGTCACCACCAGATCCACTTCGCCCTGATTCAGCATCTCCATCATAAATGGATTACGCTTCACTCTGACATCGATAGCCAGCTTGGGATAAACGGACGTAACGCGGTTCAGCAGGAAAGGCAGAATAGTATCGGACGTATCGTCAGAGGCACCAATAGTCAGTACGCCCTGGATGTTGCTGTACATCAGAGAGGTACAGGCTTCATCATTAAAACGCAGTATTTTTCTGGCGTAGCCCAGAAGCTGGATACCGTGCTCCGTTAATAACTTGTTACGTCCATGTCTGGCAAACAGCTCTTTGCCCACCAATTGTTCTAGACGCTGCATCTGCTGGCTCACGGCTGACTGGGTTCTGCACACCGCCGCTGCCGCAGCAGCAAAGGTATTCAGATCGGCAACAGCAACAAATGTTCTCAGCAGATCGAGGTCAAGATTAAGGATCGGACGATTTGCACTAGTCATGTTTTCTTCACTTTATAAGTTTTTTACGAACAGCTACCCTGGTGTTATTACCTTCCATATCAAAGGGATATGGCGATAATCAATGCATAATGCCCAACGAAATGCGTCCAGCATTACTTTGCTTCGCAGACATGGAAACCTCAACAGCCTGAATATCCCCGGCACAGACCGCAGGTAAAGCTGAAGACAGTTTGTTCCGTCTGATACATCATCAATGAATGCAGCACTCACCCATAAGAAGCGGCAAGCGGTGCTGAAATGGTCATTTGACGTCGCCAGACTGACTGATAATCAGGCAATGACGCTGTTAATGTAAAACAACCATGTAAAATTGAACGTCCAGAACGCTGCACGGGCAGCGGAATAATGATAAGCCATGCTTAAGCTTACCGGTGACGGAGTCGGGCTTAATATCACCTGAAAAACCTGTACGCCCGGTACAAGTTCCCCTGAATATTATCCTGACATACTGTCGATTACTTTTTAAGCCCCAATCCTATTATTCTTATCAGTAAAGTAACATTTTATTGGCTAAAGCCTCTCCAGTAAGCGTTTGCGTGGTAAAATTTATGACTGGCCGACCCTCCAGCGCTGTCTGGGCCTGAATCGGTTAAACAAGCCCTTGCGATCTGCCTGAATAACCCCTAAGTCAAATAGCTCGCTTTTTCATCACTCAATTAAGACATTTTTGACAGTTACAAAGTTCATCAATTCACCAATTTTTACCAAATACTTTCATAAAATGCTCATTTCGCTCCTGAACCACGCCCTCCGTCTGGATAAACCGCCCTGCCAGGTAGTGATATATGTCGCCTTAGGGTCATATTCAAGAGTATTATGCCAGCCTGTTACGGCGTTGCGTTTTCTCCTGCCAGGCAGGTGAGTTTTCCTCCGGGAACGCTCCAAAGCCCTGAGACGCCCTTCAAAAGCGCCACAGAGAGGAGTACATTGTGCGAGGTCGTTTTCCATGGCAGGAAGGCAGTTGCGTATGTTTAAGGCGAGAGAAATGAATCCAATAGAAAAATCAGGCAAGCTGGATAACGTGTGTTATGACATCCGTGGGCCGGTATTAAAAGAAGCAAAGCGTCTTGAGGAAGAAGGGAATAAAGTTCTCAAGCTGAATATAGGCAATCCAGCGCCGTTTGGTTTTGAAGCCCCTGATGAGATCCTGGTCGATGTGATCCGCAATTTGCCGGGTGCCCAGGGCTATTGTGATTCAAAAGGTCTCTATTCCGCCCGTAAGGCGATTGTGCAGCACTATCAGGCACGCGATATGCGGGATATGACGGTTGAAGATGTCTATATCGGCAACGGCGTATCAGAACTGATTGTACAGTCCATGCAGGCGTTGCTGAATAGCGGCGATGAAATGCTGGTGCCGGCTCCCGATTATCCGCTCTGGACCGCAGCAGTCTCTCTTTCCGGCGGCAATGCGGTGCACTATCTGTGCGATGAGTCGGCTGGCTGGTTCCCTGACCTGGACGACATCCGCAGTAAAATTACGCCACGTACGCGGGGGATTGTCATTATCAACCCCAATAACCCAACGGGTGCGGTCTACAGTAAAGAGCTGCTGCTGGAAGTTGTAGAGCTGGCGCGTCAGCATAACCTGATCATCTTTGCTGATGAAATTTACGACAAAATTTTGTATGACGCGGCTCAGCATCACTCCATCGCTGCGCTGGCGCCCGATCTGTTGACCATTACCTTCAACGGTTTGTCAAAAACCTATCGCGTGGCGGGTTTCCGTCAGGGTTGGATGGTGCTCAACGGCCCGAAAAAGCATGCAAAAGGCTATATTGAGGGGCTGGAGATGCTGGCCTCGATGCGCCTGTGTGCCAATGTCCCCGCGCAGCATGCTATTCAGACCGCGCTTGGCGGTTATCAGAGTATCAGCGAGTTTATTGTGCCGGGTGGAAGGCTCTATGAGCAGCGCAACAGGGCGTGGGAATTAATCAACGATATTCCGGGCGTCAGCTGCGTGAAGCCCGCCGGGGCGCTCTATATGTTCCCCCGCATCGATGCGAAGAAATTTAACCTACAGGATGACCAGAAAATGGTGCTGGATTTCCTGTTGCAGGAAAAAGTGCTGCTGGTTCAGGGAACGGCATTCAACTGGCCTCATCCGGATCATGTCCGTATTGTGACGCTGCCCCACGTGCATGAGTTGGAGATGGCCATTGGTAAATTTGGCCGCTTCCTTGAAGGTTATCGTCAGTAAGCTGTTGCCAGAGCGCCCTCTTATTGCACTGCCGCTGCGGTAAAGATGGCGCTATACTGGCCGCAGGGGAACGCCAGTTCGTTCCCCGCAGTCTTGCTACAGGAAACCGCACCTCATGAATCAGAGTCATTTTTTCGCCCATCTCTCCCGCCTTAAGCTTATCAATCGCTGGCCACTGATGCGTAACGTCCGTACCGAGAATGTCTCCGAGCACAGTTTACAGGTGGCGATGGTCGCTCACGCGCTTGCCGTGATTAAAAATCAAAAGTTCAACGGTAATCTGAATGCTGAACGCATAGCGCTGATGGCGATGTATCACGATGCCAGTGAAGTGCTGACCGGTGATTTACCCACGCCGGTAAAGTATTACAATGCGCAGATTGCCCATGAATATAAAAAAATTGAAAAAATTGCCCAGCAAAAGCTGATTGAGATGCTGCCGGAAGAGTTACGTAACGCCTACCGGCCGCTGCTTGATGAGCAGCAGCACAGCGAAGGTGAAAAGGCTATCGTCAAACAGGCCGATGCGCTTTGCGCCTATCTGAAATGCCTTGAAGAGCTTTCCGCAGGCAATCATGAATTCCAGCTGGCCAAGGCGCGGCTGGAAAAAACCCTGATCGAACGCCACAGCCCGGAGATGGACTACTTTGTTGAGGTATTTGTCCCCAGCTTCAGTCTCTCACTGGATGAAATCAGCCAGGAGTCGCTTTAACCTTAAAACGGGAAAAGCAGCGGTACCAGTAAGACGCTGACCAGCATGATAATCAGGGTAAAGGGCACACCAATTTTCACAAAATCGCCAAACCGGTATCCGCCAGGCCCCAGGACTAAAGTGTTCACCGGCGATGATACCGGCGTCATAAAGGCGGCAGAAGCGGCTACCGCTACAATCATAGTAAACGGATAGGGTGAAAGCCCCATCTGATGTGCAGCGGCCACGCCAACAGGCGCCATCAACACAGCCGTGGCGGTGTTGGAGATAAACAGACCAATAGTCGCACAGAGTATAAACAGGCAGAGCAGCATGACATGCGGGCTTTTTCCGCCTGCCACATCCATCAACCCCTTTACGATCAGCGCCACACCGCCTGTTTTTTGCAGGGCAAGAGCAAACGGCATCATCCCGACGATAAGTATCAACCCTGGCCAGTGAACAGAACGGTAGGCGCTCTCCATATCTATACAGCGGAATTTACCCATCAGCAGGCAGGCGATCAAAGCGGCAACAGGGTTGGGAATAGCCTCTGTCAGCATCATGGCTACCATCAGCGCCAGGCAGAAAATGGCATGAGGAGCCTGGCTGGCCGCAGGTGCGACGTCGTCCACTTCTGCCGGTAAACTCAACAGGATAAGATCGCGTTTTTGCTGCTGAATGGCCCGGATTTTTTTCCAGTCGCCGATCACCAGCAGCGTATCACCCAGCTCCAGCGGCTGCCCGGTCAGCTTACCTTCCAGCACTTCGCCCCGCCGCCGGATGCCGACCACGCTGACATCATGGCGCGAGCGAAAGGCCACATCGCCCAGCGTTTTCCCCAGTAGCGCTGAGTCCGGAATAATAATCGCTTCCGCCATGCCCACATCCCTGGCGCGCTCGGAAAAATAGTCGCCGCGTAAAATCATCGGCTCAAGCAGCCATTCGCTACAAAATTCACGCAGATCTACAGCGGAATCAGACATATCAATCAGCAATACGTCGCGAGCACGGAAGGTGGTCTCAGCAGTAACCGGCACCATTACCCTGCGAAACTTACGCCAGCGCTCCAGCCCTACTACGTTGATGCCATAGCGTTCGCGAAGTTGCAGATCGTCAAGTCGTCGCCCAATGAGCGGCGACCCGACCCGCAGGCCAAGCCGCCTGGCTCTGCCACTCAGCTTGTAGTCGCGGATCAGATCGCGGAAGGTTCTTCTGAACTGCTGTTTACTGCCCTCTTCCTGCCCCGGCGTCACCAGCCAGAAGCGGGCTACCAGCATGTAACCAATACCCAGCAACAGCGCGACAATACCCAGCGGCGTTACGTCAAAAAAGCCAAACCCTTTCAACCCTTCCCGCTGAAGCTCGCTGTTAACGACCAGATTAGGCGGCGTGGCTACCAGCGTCATCATGCCGCTGATCAACCCGGCAAAGCTTAGCGGCATCATCAGTCTGCCCGGCGAGCTGCCCATTTTTGCCGCTACGCTGAGCACCACAGGAATAAAAATGGCTACCACGCCGGTTGAGCTCATCACTGCTCCCAGCCCGGCAACGGTGAGCATCAGCAGCACCAGCATTTTGGTTTCGCTGCTGCCTGCCACTTTAATCAGCCAGTCGCCCATATTCAGCGCCACGCCCGTTCTTACTAACCCTTCGCCAATAATGAACAGTGCCGCTATCAGAATGACGTTGGGATCGCTGAAGCCTAGCGTGGCCTCCTGGAGTGTCAGCGTGCCGCTGAGCACAAAGGCGATAATAACCAGCAGCGCAACAACGTCCATACGTAGCTTGCCGGAGATAAATAAGGCGATAGCGATCAGCAGAAGGGAAACTACCCAGATCAGTTCTTTATTCACAGCGGGGTCTCTGTAGAGGGAACACTTCTGAGATCATCGCATAAAAAAAACCCCGCTATAGCGGGGTTACATCATCTCTTAGTGTTTTCGGTGCACATCGATCGTGCCGTCCGGATTTTTGTGGATGATCAGCTCCTCCAGCGAGGTTAGCAGCATATCCACATCTTCCAGCCTCGGCGCGTCAGCTGGTGCATTGACGGCAATAAGATGGCAGCCTGCGGCCAGACCCGACAGAATACCGGCAGCAGCATCTTCTACTACTACACACTCTTCCGGCTCAAGCTCAAGCAGCTGGGCACCAAGCAGGTAAGCATCCGGTTCCGGTTTACCATTCTGCACACGCTCTGCGGTGACAAACTCTTCAGGTTCCGGTAATCCGGCCGCTTTGCGACGGGCCGAAGCAACCGGCATTGAACCGGAAGTCACGATTGCCCAGGGAATGTCCAGCTCCGTCAGCGTAGCGAGAAGCTGCTGAGCGCCCGGCAGAGCGGTGATACCGTCAGTGTCCTCAGCCTCGATTTTTTCGAGGGCAAAGAACTCCTGCTGAATCGCCTCTTCCGAAGCGCCGGCCATAAAATGACGCAGTGAGGTAATTGCCTGCTTGCCGTGAATGAAGTTCAGCACTTCATCGGCCGCAATGCCGTGCCGCGATGCCCAGTTCACCCAGGCGCGTTCGACCACCGGTAATGAATCCACCAGCGTGCCGTCCAGATCAAACAGAAAACCTTTACACTTCACTACGTTTTTCCTTATCAGGCGTTGATGATTTGCGCGATCTCATTCGCACTCAAATGGTACTGCCTTGGACAAGTGTGCCACACAGTGAGCATACGTTGATACTTTTCCCACATCGGGGTTTGCGCATTAAATCCGTGCGTGCCGGAATCAAAGTGGGTATAGCGCCCTTCCACATTCACCATAAAGCGCACGTAGCCGAGGTAACGCGCTTCTGTTGCCGCATCAAAGCCCAGAAACGCGAGCCGACGCTCCTCCAGCGAGGAGGGATCTTTCAGATTTGTCCACGAGACGTGCAGCGCATGGTGCATTTCCATGATGTCGATAATTATGCGGCATACCGCTTCGTTCAGTTCGCCGAATTCACGGTCAAGTTCCCGCATTTGCAGGCCGTAACCGCGCTCGATAATTGTTTGCTGACGACGATAGCGTTCCGCATTATCCGGATCGAGCATGGTCATCATTTTATATTGATTAGAGAGGATCAAACGCTGCGCATTGGTCATTTCCATCATTCACTCCTGTGCCGCAATGGGCATACAAAATGGGAAGAGATGAGTGAAGATCGCACAACCCGCTGAAGTGCGGTATGGCAAGCAGAGGCTTCTTTGATCCAGACCCGGTTTTCCCCTGCAAAAGCAGAGAAAATCCGGTCTGAGGGTTAAAGATCGTCGAGGAAGGTTTTGTCCAGTTGCTTGAAGGCGCGTTTAAGCACGTCGGCAAGGGACTGATAGGTTGGCTTTCCTTCCACTGGCGCTATCGCCTGGCCCGCAGCCTGAAGTTTTTCGCGCACTTCATGGAACCAGTTAAGCAGCGTGGGCGGCAGTGGCGTGACGGAGCGCTTACCCAACCACCATAAGCCCTGTATTGGCAGGCTACAGGCGAACAGAGCCGTAGCCACAGCCGGACCGAGCTGCCCGCCCAGCGCAATTTGCCAGGTCATAGAGAACACCGCCAGCGGCGGCATAAACCGGATGGCAAAACGCGTAGCGCGTGAGACCCGATTCTCTGGAAACATGGGTGCCAGACGCTTATCGACAGGCCATGTTTTCATATAATGCTGTCCCCGCTGGAACAGTTTAAACCAACCGACAGAGCCGGATTCATTAGCCATGGCTGACCTCAACTTCGGAGATAAAAAATAAACAAAACGTGCAACCCAACAACTTTACATGATGTCTTTCAAAATATTTTGTCTTTACGCGGCGCACTGGTTATCCTGTGCGCGTTTGTTGAGGGGCTGTTACAGGGTTGCTATCGCTCTGCATGCAGTACCATCAGCATCTGCTAATAATTCAAAAAATCACGTAAGTTTTATCAAGTTTTTTTGCTTTCAGACAAAATTTGCCCTGAGCATGACGTTCATCATTAATGTACCAGCTTTCATGCGCTACGCTGATAGTCTGTTGAGTTTTATTTCGCCACCTTTAACCAATAGGACCTTCCATGTCGAGTAAGTTAGTCTTGGTTCTGAACTGCGGCAGTTCTTCCCTGAAGTTCGCCATTATCGATCCGGCAAATGGCGAAGAATACCTCTCCGGTTTAGCCGAATGTTTCCACCTGCCTGAAGCCCGTATTAAGTGGAAAATGGAAGGGGCTAAACACGAAGAGGCATTAGGCGCCGGCGCTGCGCACAGCGAAGCCCTCAATTTTATCGTTAAATCTATTCTGGCACAAAAACCAGAGCTGTCTGCACTAATCACTGCAATTGGTCATCGTATCGTTCATGGCGGTGAAAAGCTCACCCAGTCCGTGGTTATCGATCAGGATGTCATTCAGGGCATTAAAGACGCCTCTTCTTTTGCACCGCTGCACAATCCTGCGCACCTGATCGGGATTGAGGAAGCGATGAAGAACTTCCCGCATCTTTCTGATAAGAATGTGGCGGTTTTCGACACCGCTTTCCATCAGACAATGCCGGAAGAGTCTTACCTTTATGCCCTGCCGTACGCGTTGTACCGTGAGCATGGCGTTCGCCGTTATGGCGCACACGGCACCAGCCACTTCTATGTGACTCACGAAGCGGCAAAAGTGCTGAACAAGCCGGTGGAAGAGCTGAATATCATTACCTGCCACCTGGGCAACGGCGGCTCCGTAGCCGCTATCCGCAACGGCGTTTGCGTGGATACCTCTATGGGCCTGACGCCGCTGGAAGGTCTGGTTATGGGTACCCGTTCAGGCGATATCGACCCGGCCGTGATCTTCTTCCTGCATGACACCCTGGGCATGAGCGTGGATGCCATCAACAAGCTGCTGACCAAAGAGTCTGGCCTGTTGGGTCTGACCGGCGTCACCAGCGACTGCCGCTACGTGGAAGATAACTACACCACTAAAGAAGATGCCAAACGCGCGATGGACGTTTACTGCCACCGCCTGGCGAAATATATCGGTTCTTACACCGCGATGATGGATGGCCGCCTGGATGCGGTGATCTTCACCGGTGGCATCGGGGAAAATGCGGCAATGGTTCGCGAACTCTCCCTGGGCAGACTGGCCCTGCTGGGCTTTGAAGTGGATCACGAGCGTAACCTCGCGGCCCGCTTCGGTAAATCGGGCTTTATCAATAAAGAAGGCACCCGCCCGGCTCTGGTTATCCCAACCAATGAAGAGCTGGTTATTGCCCAGGACGCCAGCCGTCTGACTGCTTAAGCCCTTCCCTCTCCGTCAGCTCAGGCTGGCGGAGTTGTTTTGACATCACCAACCTGGACTCAAACGCGCTGAAGCCTGAAAGAGTCTATTCGAGAGGTTTATTGTGTCTCGTACCATTATGCTAATTCCTACCGGCACCAGCGTCGGTTTAACCAGTGTCAGCCTCGGTGTGATCCGCGCGATGGAACGCAAAGGCGTGCGTCTCAGCGTCTTCAAACCTATCGCCCAGCCGCGCAGCGGCGAAAATGCCCCGGACCAGACCACCACTATCATTCGTAAAAATTCCACCATTCCCGCCGCCGAACCCCTGCACATGAGTCGTGTGGAATCACTGCTGGGTTCCAATCAGCAGGACGTGCTGATGGAAGAGATTATTGCGCGCTACCATGAGAACACCAAAGATGCTGAAGTGGTGCTGGTAGAGGGCCTGGTGCCGACCCGCAAACATCAGTTTGCTTCTGCGCTGAACTATGAGATTGCCAAAACGCTGAATGCGGAGATTGTCTTTGTGATGTCGCTGGGCAATGACTCTCCTGCCCAGTTGAAAGAGCGGATTGAGCTGACCCAAAGCAGCTTTGGCGGCAGCAAGAACAAGAGTATCACTGGCGTGATCATCAATAAACTCAATGCGCCGGTTGACGATCAGGGGCGTACGCGTCCGGATCTGTCGGAAATATTCGATGACTCCAACAAGGCCAGCGTCGCCAATATCGATCCTAAACAGCTCTTCGCTAACAGCCCGCTACCGGTGCTGGGTTGCGTTCCCTGGAGCTTTGATCTGATTGCGACCCGCGCTATTGATATGTGCCGCCATCTGAATGCGGAGATTATCAATGAAGGCGATATTGCTACCCGTCGCGTAAAATCTGTAACCTTCTGCGCACGCAGCATTCCTCATATGCTGGAGCACTTCCGTCCCGGTTCGCTGCTGGTGACCTCCGCCGATCGCCCGGACGTGCTGGTTGCAGCCTGTCTGGCTGCCATGAACGGCGTGGAAATTGGTGCCGTACTGCTGACTGGTGGCTACCAGATTGATGCCCCTATTCGCAAACTGTGTGAGCGTGCGTTTGCCACAGGTCTGCCTATCTTTATGGTGAACACCAACACCTGGCAGACCTCGCTGAGTCTGCAAAGCTTCAACCTGGAAGTGCCCAGCGATGATACGCAGCGCATCGAGCGTGTGCAGGAGTATGTCGCCAGCCATATCGACCCGGAATGGATTGAATCTTTAACCGCGGCTTCAGACCGCAGCCGTCGTCTCTCTCCGCCAGCGTTCCGTTACCAGCTCACCGAGCTGGCGCGTAAAGCGGGCAAACGCATCGTGCTGCCGGAAGGTGATGAACCGCGTACCGTCAAAGCAGCAGCTATCTGTGCCGAGCGCGGTATTGCAACTTGTATCCTGTTGGGGAATCCGGAAGAGATCCAGCGTGTTGCTGCGGTACAGGGTGTAGAGCTGGGTAAAGGGATTGAGATTGTAGACCCGGAAGTGGTGCGTGAAAATTACGTTGCCCGTCTGGTTGAACTGCGTAAAAGCAAAGGCATGACCGAAGTGGTGGCGCAGGAACAGCTGGAAGATAACGTTATGCTTGGCACCATGATGCTGGAGCGTGGTGAAGTTGACGGACTGGTCTCCGGCGCGGTTCATACCACGGCGAACACTATTCGTCCTCCGTTACAGCTTATTAAAACGGCGCCAAACAGCTCGCTGGTCTCCTCTGTGTTCTTTATGCTGCTGCCAGAGCAGGTGCTGGTGTATGGCGACTGCGCCATTAACCCGGATCCTAACCCAGAGCAGCTGGCGGAAATTGCTATTCAGTCTGCCGACTCCGCGCTGGCCTTCGGTATTGAACCTCGCGTGGCGATGATCTCCTACTCCACCGGAAACTCCGGTGCCGGTAGCGATGTGGAAAAAGTCCGCGAGGCAACCCGCATCGCGCAGGAAAAGCGTCCGGACCTGGTTATCGATGGACCTTTGCAGTACGACGCAGCGATTATGGCCGACGTGGCCAAATCGAAGGCGCCAAACTCGCCTGTAGCGGGCCGCGCTACGGTGTTTATCTTCCCGGATCTGAACACCGGTAACACCACGTACAAAGCCGTACAGCGTTCTGCCGACCTGATCTCTATCGGGCCAATGCTGCAAGGGATGCGTAAGCCGGTAAACGACCTCTCTCGCGGTGCTCTGGTGGATGACATTGTCTATACCATCGCTCTGACGGCCATTCAGTCAAAGCAGGCGGAAGGCTAACCTCAGCTTCCGCTGGATCTGATTAAAGCGAATCGCAAGATTCGCTTTTTTTATGCCTTCAGTCAGCAAAAATCTCTGCTCGCCACAATTTTAACTTTCCCCTCTGCTTTACCTGCTAAAAAGAATAAATAGCCGTAACGGCCCCCCTGAAAATCAGGCGAACTGCCACACTTAATTGCCTGAAAAATAAGAGAAGGTCAGACAAATGATTATTTTTTTGGCTTAAATGGCATGCCAGGACTAGTCTTACACAGGCAAGGTAAACTATTTCATGAAATATCTTCAATAATCATAATGCCTGAAAGTAGCCGCTAATAATCAGGCCAAGGGAGAGTCTCACATGAGCGACAACACAATTCATCCGGTTTACAGTGAAGTAAATAATGGCGTTCCACTGAAGCGTATTTCCTGGAGCGCTGTCTTTGCTGGCGTAATACTTTCAACCGTTATTTATTTGCTGCTAGCTATTTTGGGTACGGCAATAGGCGCAACCACAATCGATCCACTGAAAGAACAGAATCCACTTGATGGTTTAGGAACGGGCGCTGCCGTCTGGACAGGATTAAGCATGTTGATCTCCGTTGGCGCGGGCGCTTTCATTACTGGCCGCCTGGCACAGCGTGAAGGGGCATTACATGGCATATTGATGTGGGCCGTCAATACACTACTGTGTTTGTGGATTGCGGTGATGGTAATAAGCAGTGCCGTGAGCGGAACGGCCAGCGTAATTGGCTCGGGCTTCAGTATGCTGGGTAACGGTATTTCAGCAGCGGCGCCCTCGCTTGCTAATACCGCGAAAGAGAAGTTGCAGGAAAATAATATTGACCTGAGCAATATGCAGAACGAACTTGAAAAAACCCTACAGCAAACGGGTAAACCCGAACTGCAACCGCAAAACCTGCAAAACGACGCAAATAAAGAAGCGAATAACGCCCAGAATCAGGCGCAAAATACCGCTAATCATCCGCAAACTGCCGACACTGATTTAGCCGGCTGGTTCAGCGGTGTTATTCAGCGTAACCAGGATACGCTTCAGGCTGCCGATGTCGACGCGCTGAAAAATATCATCAAAGCGCGTACCGGTAAGAGCGATCAGGAAGTTGACCAGATTGTTGCCCAGACGCAAAAAAGCTATGAGCAGGCGCGTCAGAAATATCAGCAGCTGAAAGCTGATGCTGAGAAAAAAGCGCGTGAAGCTGCGGAACAGGCTGCTGCTGCCACCGCTAAAGCGAGCTGGATGGCGCTGGTTGTCCTGCTGATTGAAGCCGTTATCGCTGGTGTGCTGGGTAAAATGGGCCGTAAAACGCAGCCACATCAGGTTGTGGCTCGTTAACTCAAACGGGCGTTAACCTGACAGAGAGTCAGACTGACGCTCTGAACGGAGTGACAGTAAACCAGCACAAAAAAATGGGACGAAGCGATTCGTCCCATTTTCATTTTGCAAACTGTGGTCAGGCAGATGAGGTATCCGCGCTGGCGCGCCTGGACTCGTTATTACGGCTGAGCCACAGGGAGAGCGCCTTCAGCGAATCATCCGTAAACTCATCGCAGCGAGCGGTAATCTCTTCCGGCGTCATCCAGTATATTTCATCGACCTCCTCTTCCTGCATGGCGAAGGGGCCGTGGGAGACGCAGCTGAACAATCCGCCCCAGACGCGGCAGTGCTGATCTTCAAAATAGAACAGGCCATGTTCGGCAAACGGCACGGCAGCAATGCCCAGCTCCTCTTCCGCTTCACGGCGAGCCGACTCCAGCATATCCTCACCGCTCTGCACCACGCCACCAGCGGTGGCATCCAGCATACCGGGCATGAAATCTTTGCTTTCGGTGCGGCGCTGGACGAGAATTTTACCCATCCCATCGTGAACCACGATGTAGGTCGCGCGATGACGCAAACATTGTGCCCGCATTTGCGCGCGGCTGGACTGTGCAACGACCTCGTTATCTTCGCTAACGATATCCACCCATTCCGTGCCGCTATCTTGCTCCACCATCCGTAACCCTTATTTGTTCTGGCGCTTCAGCGCTCGTTGACTCTTGCCCGCACAGTTTGCCACGGACAGCCGGTAAATTATAATCCACCTGTGTCATTAACAGGCGGTCTTGGAGGATTCCGAAAGCCAGAGTTGCACAGAAGCACGCTGCCACTGAAAATAAGCGTAATCCGCGATCTGTTGCGGTACCTCGTCGCCATGTAAGGCCAGCCGGTTGATCATCACCGCCAGGTCTGTATCAGCAATCGACCACTCGCCAAAGAGGTTTTGCTGACCAGTTTTCAGTAACTGCCCCACGCCATCAAACAACTTTCTGGCAGCCGCCTCTCCCGCTTCACTTAATGGCGCAAACTTCTCATTGGCAAATAACACCTCCGTCGGACGCTCCTGGCGCAGCGGCATAAAGTCACTGCGAAGCCAGGCCTGTAGTTCACGCGCTTTGGCCCGCTTTTCGATATCACGGGGGTAGAGCCGCTCATACTCGGGGGCAGGAAAGCGCTCTTCCAGATACTCGGCAATAGCGGAAGATTCAGAGAGCAGGAAATCGTCAATCTGCAAGGTTGGCACCCGCCGGGTCAGCGAAATTTCACCATAAGCGGGTTGCAGATGCTGCTGGCTGGCGAGATCGACACGCTGTAGTGAAAAAGGCACGCCTTTCTCGCTCAACGCCACAAATACGGACATCACATAGGGGCTAAAAAAACAGGCATCGGACCACAGCATCACGTTTGGGTAGTTCATCCTGATATCCTTACAAAGCGTTGTCTGCATCTTGTTTACCGATTTTTCAGCAGAAAGGCAATCCCCCAAACTTCACCTAAGCTGAAAGCAGGCTGTTGGCATTTTTACTTCTCTGATTAAGGACAGACAGCATGCATATTTTACTCACGGGCGGCACAGGCCTGATTGGCAGCCAGCTTATCTCTCGCCTGCTGCAACGGGGCGACCAGATAAGCGTCGTTACCCGCGACGTGGCGGCAGCGCGCAGCAAATTTGGCGACAGGGTTAACCTCTGGTCGGGGCTGGATCAGCAACGCGATCTCAATGATATCGACGCGGTTATCAACCTGGCAGGGGAACCCATTGCTGACAAACGCTGGACGGAAAAACAGAAAAATCTGCTGTGCGAAAGCCGCTGGCAGATAACCGAGCGTCTGGCGTCGCTAATCAATGCCAGCGCCACGCCCCCCTCGGTGTTGATTTCCGGTTCAGCCACCGGATTTTACGGTGACGCGGGCGATGTGATCCTGACGGAAGACGATCCGGGGCATGAGGAGTTTACCCACAAGCTTTGCGCCCACTGGGAGAAACTGGCCCTGGCAGCGGAAAGCGAACAGACGCGGGTCTGCCTGCTGCGTACCGGCGTGGTGTTGACTAAAGAGGGAGGTGCGCTGAGCAAGATGAAGCTGCCCTTTAAAATGGGCATTGGCGGGCCAATTGGCAGCGGCAAGCAGTACATGCCCTGGATCCATCTGGAGGACATGCTGAACGCCATCCTGTGGCTGCTGGATAACCCTGGGTTGCAGGGGCCTTTTAATATGGTAGCGCCCTATGCGGTGCGTAATGAACAATTTGCCGCCATGTTGGGTCAGGCGATGCACCGCCCGGCCTTTATGCGCACGCCTGCCGCCGCCATTAAAGTGATGATGGGGGAATCTGCCGTACTGGTTCTGGGTGGTCAACACGTGCTGCCTAAACGGCTGGAGGAGTCAGGATTTACCTTCCGCTGGTATCAGCTGGATGAGGCGTTAAGAGACGTGGTATAGCGCCGGGCAAGAGACAGCCATCTCAATGCCGTTGAACTGGTTACTGCCTCTCTGTGAGCTATTAAGGTAAAAACCTGCCACAAGGCATGCCGGGGCTGCCCCTCAGCATGCCTTGTGCCGCTGGCGGGGCTATTTCAACGAGCCAGAGAGGAACTGTTGCAGACGGATGCTTTTCGGGCTGGTGAATACCTCTTGCGGCGGCCCCTCTTCTTCAATTTTGCCCTGATGCAGGAAGATAACATGGTTGGAAACGTGGCGGGCGAACTCCATTTCATGGGTTACCACCACCATGGTTTTGCCCTCTTCCGCCAGCTTCTGCATGATTTTCAGCACTTCACCCACCAGTTCGGGGTCGAGCGCCGAGGTAGGCTCATCAAACAGCAGCACTTCCGGCTCCATCGCCAGCGCACGGGCAATCGAAACGCGCTGCTGCTGACCTCCGGAGAGATTCACCGGGTATTTCCCCCTGGCGCGCTCATCAATACCCACTTTATCGAGATATCTGATGGCTCGCGACTGTGCCTCTGCTTTGCTTAACCCCAGAACCTGAATCGGTGCTTCCATCACGTTTTGCAGCACCGTCATGTGGCTCCAGAGATTAAAGTGCTGAAACACCATCGTCAGGCTGGTACGCAATTTGCGCAGCTGCTCTTTGTCAGAGACCTTCAGCTGACCGTCGGTATCCCTCACCAGGGTGATCATCTGATTGTTGACGGAAATAGTGCCTTCGCTGGGCTTCTCCAGGAAGTTAATACAGCGCAGAAAAGTACTTTTCCCGGAGCCGGACGAGCCGATAATACTGATGACATCACCGGCATTTGCCTGGAGTGATACGCCCTTCAGCACCTCATGCTCGCCATAACGTTTATGCAGTTCAGTTACGTTTAATTTGTTGTCGGCCATAGTTCACTCAATGGGTCGATGAGGGTTTAACGTGCTTCAGCCAGCGTTGCTCCGCCTTGCGGAACAGACTAATCAACACATACGAGATAATCAGATAAAGCACCGCAGCGATACCAAAGGCCGCAAACGGCTGATAGGTTGCCGAGTTGATGTCGCGGGCAACCTTGAGCAGGTCGGGCACCGTGGCAGTAAAAGCGAGTGCCGTAGAGTGCAGCATCAGGATCACTTCATTGCTGTAGGCCGGCAGAGCCGTGCGCAGCGCTGAAGGCATGATGATGCAGCGATAGAGCTTAAACGTGGAGAAGCCATAAGCGCGTGCAGCCTCAATTTCTCCATGCGGCACGGCACGGATAGCACCGGCAAAAATTTCCGTGGTGTAGGCACAGGTATTTAAGGTTAGCGCCAGCAGCGTACAGTTCAGGCCGCTACGGAAGAAAGCATTCAGCAGATCGTTGCCTTTGACCACTTCCAGCGTGTACATGCCGGAGTAGAAAATCAGCAGCTGCACATAGAGCGGCGTACCGCGAAAAATATAGGTAAAGAGCCACACCGGAAAACGCACGGCGGTGACAGAGGAGACGCGAGCTATAGAGAGCAGGACCGCCAGAGAGCCGCCCAGCACCACCGAGATAATCAGCAGCCAGAGCGTAATGGCTACGCCGGAGAAACGGTAGCCGTCGGTCCACAGCAGGGCTTTCCAGTATTCCTGAATAATGTCCATCATAGATCTGCCCTTCTCACACCTACCGAATAACGGCGTTCAAGCCACAACAGGACGCCGTTGGAGAGCGTAGTAAAGACCAGGTAAATCACCCCGGCCACAATGGCAAAGTAGAACGGCTGCCAGGTGCTTTTCCCCGCCAGCTGTGTCGCCTTGACCACATCTTCCAGCCCCAGTAAGGAAACCAGCGCGGTCGCCTTGAGGATCACCTGCCAGTTATTGCCAATGCCCGGCAGCGCATAGCGCATCATGCCGGGGAATAATATGCGGCGGAAGATCTGGGAGGAGGTAAAGCCGAAAGCGGTTGCGGCTTCAAGCTGCCCTTTCGGCACGGCCATATAGGCACCGCGGAAAGTTTCAGTGAAGTAAGCGCCATAGATAAAGCCGAGAGTGATGATGCCGGCAACCATTGGATCAATATCGAACTGATCGAGGCCCAGCATATCGGTGAACTGATTCAGGGCTATTTGCAGGCCATAGAAAATCAGCAGCATCAGCACCAGGTCGGGTACGCCACGAATAAGGGTGGTGTAACCTTCAAAAATTATCCGTAACGGACGGTTGTTGGAGAGTTTGGCCCCTGCGCCAATCAATCCCAGGATAACGGAGAGCAGCACGGAACTCAGAGCCAGTTCCAGCGTGACCAACGCCCCTTTTAAAATTACTTCCGAATAGCCATACAGCATAATGATGTCCTGTCTTTGGATTAACTTCGCGTTTCATCCGCCCGTGGCGTACAAAACGGGGGTCGCCGTTCGCAGACAGGCTGACCCCCATGACAGGTTTTACTTAACCGCCGTACACGTCAAAGTCGAAATACTTTTTAGCTAATTTGTCGTAGGTGCCATCTTTGCGCAAGCTATCAAACGCTTTATCAATGGCTGCTTTCAGGTCGGCATCATCTTTACGCATGCCCATACCGGTACCCACACCGAAGATTTTTTCATCTTTCACGGCCGGACCGGCAAAAGCATAATCTTTACCGGCAGGCTGCTTCAGGAAGCCTTCGCTGGCGGCGACTTCATCCTGGAAGGCAGCATCGATACGCCCAGCCGTGAGATCCTGATACACCAGATCCTGGTTAGCGTAAGGGGTAACGGTAATGCCCTGAGGACGCCAGTTTTGGTTGGCGTAGGTTTCCTGGGTGGTGCCCTGTAGCAGGCCGATGGTTTTGCCTTTCAGCGAATCAAGCGTCGGCATGATTTTAGAGCCTTTCGGCGCAATCAGACGGGCGTTAGCGGCGTAGAGTTTTTCCGAGAAGGCGATCTCCTGCTGACGCTTTTCGGTGATAGAGAGCGAAGAGATGATCGCATCAATTTTTTTCGCTTTCAGTGAGGGGATCAAAGCATCGAAATCACTTTCCACATAAGTGCATTTGGTCTCGATACGCTTACAGATCTCATTCGCCAGATCGATATCGAAGCCAACCAGTTGTCCCTGAGCATTTTTAGATTCAAAAGGTGCATAAGTTGGATCGGTACCGATGCGCAGCGTTTTCGGCACGGCAGCAAAGGCGCTACCTGCTGAAGAGAGAGCCAGCAGCAGAGAAAGAGCCAGGACCTGCTTTTTCATAAATTACCCTCGAGTATGGTTTTTTATTATCTCAGTCGTGATGTTGTTAGCGCAGTAAAAGCAATTGTCTTTTGCAGATTTCATGCCAGTTTTGCCGGGCTTTGCCCCATCGCTGCGCAATCCCCGCAGTACGCCTTGTGACGAGGCATACAGCGGGAATGCAGGGAAATTTATAACAGGTTTGTAACCTTTCGGGGAATGCAATGATGCATTTTGGTGCACTGAATGCCCAAAAAGCGATTCAGCACCAACAAATGCACTATTGCAGTGCATTTACTGCGGGGTTATGCACCCTGCCAGCGCGCGAAAAGATCTTTATCGAGGGCGATATCAAACTGATCGAGCACACGGTTTACCGTCTGGTCGACAATGTCCATGATGTTTGCGGGCCGATGGTAAAACGCTGGCACCGGCGGCATGATAATCGCGCCCAGCTCAGCGGCGGTGGTCATCATACGCAGATGGCCCAGATGCAGCGGCGTCTCACGCACGCAGAGAACCAGACGGCGGCGCTCTTTCAGCACCACATCGGCAGCGCGTGTCAGCAGCCCGTCGGTATAGCTGTGCACAATGCCGGAGAGGGTTTTCATTGAACAGGGCAGAATAGCCATGCCGTCTGTTTTAAAGGAGCCGGAAGAGATGCTGGCGGCGATATCCCGTACATCGTGTACCACATCGGCCATCGCCTGAACCTCCCGCACGGAGTAATCACTCTCCAGCGCCAGGGTTTGGCGGGCAGCCTGACTCATCACCAGATGGGTTTCCACCTCGTTTACCTGCTGCAAAATCTGTAGCGCACGTACGCCATAGATGACGCCGCTGGCACCGGAGATGCCAATAATGAGTCGTTTCATAATAATCCTGCGAAGTTAGAGGGCTGAGTATGACATGACCGGCCAAAAAAGAAATGGGCCGGAATCGCTTCCGGCCCATCTGACCTGCATGCAGGACTCAGGGTATTAGCCTTCGTTGTGCATTTCCAGGTTTTCTACTTCGTTCTGACGCGCCATCGCTTTGGCATCATCATTACGCAGTGACTGGAGATACTCCAGATATTGCTGATCGACATCTTTGGTGACGTAAATACCGTTGAATACCGAGCATTCGAACTGCACGATATCGGGGTTCTCCTCTTTCACCGCTTCAATCAGATCGTCCAGATCCTGGAAGATCAGGCCATCGGCGCCAATCAGCTGACGGATCTCTTCCACTTCACGACCATGAGCAATCAGTTCCGTTGCGCTTGGCATATCGATGCCGTAAACGTTAGGGAAACGGATTTCCGGTGCTGCCGAAGCCAGATAGACTTTCTTCGCCCCTGCTTCACGTGCCATCTCGATGATCTGCTCGCAGGTGGTGCCGCGCACGATAGAATCATCCACCAGCAGCACGTTTTTGCCACGGAACTCGGCACGGTTGGCGTTAAGCTTGCGGCGAACCGCGCTGCGGCGCTGGTGCTGACCCGGCATGATAAAGGTACGGCCTACGTAGCGGTTTTTCACAAACCCCTGACGATAAGGCTTATCCAGGATACGGGCCATTTCCAGCGCGATATCGCAGGAGGTTTCCGGAATAGGAATGACCACATCAATATCCAGGTCTTCCCACTCGCGGGCAATTTTCTCGCCCAGCTTGGTGCCCATACGCACGCGAGCGCTGTAGACGGAAATTTTGTCCAGGAAAGAGTCCGGGCGGGCAAAATAGACGTACTCAAACAGGCAAGGATTGAATTTAGGGTTCTCCGCACACTGACGGGTAAACAACTGCCCTTTCTCAGTGACGTAGACCGCTTCGCCTGGCGCGACGTCGCGCAGGAATTCAAAGCCCAGCGTATCCAGCGCCACGCTTTCAGACGCCACCATATATTCGCTGCGGCCATCTTTCATGCCGCGCTTGCCAATCACCAGCGGACGGATGCCGTTAGGATCGCGGAACGCCACCAGACCATGGCCGATAATCATCGCCACGCAGGCATAGGCACCGCGGACTTGTTGATGCACGGCAGCCACCGCAGCAAAAATGTTATCTGCTTCAAGCGGGTAATGCTGAAAACGATCCAGCTCAACCGCAAAGATATTCAGCAGGATCTCAGAATCTGAAGTGGTGTTAACGTGACGACGGCCGCTTTCAAACAGCTGCTTACGCAGCTCGTGCGCATTGGTCAGATTACCGTTGTGCGCCAGCGTAATGCCATAAGGCGAGTTCACGTAGAAGGGCTGCGCTTCAGAAGCGCTGGAGCTTCCGGCTGTGGGATAGCGGACGTGACCGATCCCCATATTGCCCTGCAAACGCTGCATATGGCGGGCTTCAAATACATCGCTAACCAAACCGTTTGCTTTACGCAGGCGGAAGCAATTCAATGCATCAATGGTTACGATGCCTGCGGCATCCTGCCCACGGTGCTGGAGCACCGTTAACGCGTCATAAATCGACTGGTTGACCGGCATGAATCCGGCGATCCCGACAATACCGCACATGTGGTTATTTCCTCATAAGCCGCAACCCCGGTTCTATTACCGGGGCAAAAAACTCGACGTACTTTTCAGGTAGTCAAAAAACCACCTGATAACGTAACTGAACTGGGGAACCAGCTGGGACTGTTGCCAGTCCGGGCTTTTGGAAAAGCCAGTGAATGTATCGAGGAAAAACAGAATGGCTGAGACAATCAGCACGCCACGTAAAGCCCCGAAACAGACGCCCAACACTCTGTCAGTACCTGACAGGCCAGTTTTTTCAACCAGCGAACCAATGACGTAATTGACAATTGCCCCGACTAACAGCGTGGCAACGAACAACACCCCAATGGCGATTCCATTTCGAACCAGTTCGTCTTCAAACCCTGTGAACCAGACGGCTAAGTAGGAGTAGTAATGACTGGCGACAAAAAATGCGCAACCCCAGGTAACGAGAGATAATGCTTCCCGAACAAACCCCCGGATCAGGCTGACAAGAGCCGAAAAACCAATAACCGCAATAATGACGTAATCTATCCAGACCATGAACTCTTCCAGCGACTGTGCCCCTGCATCCAGTTCGGGGCGAATTCTAACAGAAAAAGAAAACGTTTGCGTAACGTTTTCCTTTACCAGTTTATTTAAAGAGGTGTGTTAAAAAAACCAGCAAGAATGCCTGCTGGCGGCCTCCCTCACCTGACGGAAGGCCTGATAATGCAATGTTTTGATTTGCTTCAGGTAACGCCCGCCCGCAACAGGATGCTCTGGGGCAAAAGCGGGGCATTTAAGGTGATAACTAAGGCAGAGGCTTTTACACTGATAGCCACAGGCTCTGGTTTTACGGGTGGAAAAGCCCCCACCCGCTGAATAAACCATGCCGGACATTACGGTGAGACTCTGCGCCCTGTCGCTACCTTTTATGCAGGATAAACGAACCTTCGGCTGCTAACGCACGCTGTAAGGTTTTACCACTCCGCCTAATCCTGAAATGCTCTTCAGCTCCCCTACCGCTGCCTGCATCTTCGCTTTCGACGCATCCGGCCCCACATAGATGCGGGTTATCTGCCCCTGAACCGGCGTGGAAGGCACGGTAAAGGCGCGATAGCCAGAGAGACGCAGCTGCGCCACCACTTCATTGACCTTGCTGGCATTTTTCAGTGCGCCCAGCTGAACAACGTAGGCCTGGCCGCCCGGTGCGCCCGACTGCTGAGCAGGCTCAGGCGCCGGGGCAGGTTCAGGCTTCGGCTGAGGAACCGGTTCTGGCTTCGGCTGAGGCTTCGGTTTTTCCACCGGCTTTGGTTTAGGCTTCTCAACCGGCTTCGGCTGAGCAACAGGTTTAGACTCAACCACCGGCGGCGGTGCGACTACGCTGGGTTGATTGTGTGACTGCGGTGCCGTGGAGCCACTTTCAGCCTGAGAACTGTTGCCGCTGTTTTGCCCGGTAACAACGCTTGCCGCGCCTTCTGGCGGCTGCGACGGTAAAGGCTGCGTAACCGGCGGCACCAGATCGTTTTCCTGCTGGTCACCCGGTTTCGGCACCAGTGGAATGGCCGCGAACTCTTCTTTGTAATGCTTTTTCTTGCCGTCGAGCAGGCCCGGCAAAACGATTACGCCAAGTGCTACGATGATGACGGTCCCGACTAAACGGTTTTGAAACTTACTGGCCACTGCCGTTCTCCGTTTCCCTCGTTTCCATTACGTGCGCTACGGTGTGGAAAGAGCCACACACCAGCACAATATCCTGCTCTGCCGCCTGCTGAAGCGCGTAATGATACGCTTCAGCCACGCTGGCAAAGGTCTGAGCCTGCGGCAAATGGGCCTTAAGCTGCTCAGCGCTGGCACCGCGCGGGCCTTCCAGCGGCGCGCAATACCATTTATCCACTTCCGGTGCCAGACAGGCCAGCGTACCGGCAATATCTTTGTCATGCAGCATGCCGACCACGGCGTGAACCTTGCCGGTTTTCGCCAGTTCGCTGAGTCGCCCGGCCAGCCAGGCGGCTGCATGAGGATTGTGCGCCACATCCAGAATCACGCGGGGTGAGTCCGCTATCGTCTGAAAACGGCCGGGCAAAATGGCCTTATCCAGCCACTGGTAAATAATTTTTTCATCGACGCTGAGGGGAGAGGCGCGCAGAGCAGCCAGCGCGGTAGCAGCATTGGGCAACGGCACCTGCGGCATCGGTAGCGCGGCCAGCGAGCCATGCGCATCGGTAAACGTCCAGTTACCGTCAGCCACTGAATAAGACCACTCCCGGTTGCGCTTGAGCAGCAACGCGCCGAGCTTATCGGCGACATCTGCAATGCTTTGCGGCATCTCCGGCTCGCCTACTACCGCCGGTTTTCCGGCACGGAACACGCCCGCTTTCTCACGGCCAATGCTTTCGCGATCCGGCCCCAGCCAGTCGGTATGATCCAGCCCAATGCTGGTCACCACGGCAACATCTGCATCAACAATGTTGGTGGCATCCAGCCGCCCGCCCAGCCCCACTTCCAGGATCACCACATCAAGTCGGGCGCGTTTGAACAGCCACAGCGCAGAGAGCGTGCCAAATTCAAAATAGGTCAGAGAGGTTTCGCCACGTCCGGCGTTGATATCCGCAAACGAGGCGGTGTGATCCGCTTCCGGCAGCTCTTCTCCCTGAATGCGGACCCGTTCGGTATAACGCAGCAGATGAGGAGAGCTGAACACGCCTACGCGATAGCCCGCGGCAATCAGCAGCGTTTCCAGCGTCCGACAGGTGGTGCCTTTGCCGTTGGTGCCCGCCACGGTAAATACAACGGGGGCCGGGGTTAAGAGGTCGAGCGCAGCAGCCACGCGTTGGACGCGTGCCAGCCCGAGTTCGATAGCTTGAGTATGAAGATTCTCAAGATAATGAAGCCACGTGACCAGAGGCGACGTGGCTTGAGGAAGTTTATCCATGTGTCCCGTTCAATGTCGTACGGTTCATTGGTAAAAGGGGCGCTGCGCCCCTTTCAGTCGGCAGTCAGGCCTCTGGGCTCTGCGGCGCATCCTCAACAACCTCTTTAACGAGGTCTTCCTGCGGCGCGGGCAGATTCATCATTTTAGCCAGAATGCTTGCCAGCTTAAAGCGCATTACCGGACGGCGAATGATCATATCGATCGCGCCTTTCTCGATCAGGAATTCGCTGCGCTGGAAGCCAGGGGGCAGTTTTTCACGGACCGTTTGTTCAATAACGCGTGGGCCGGCAAAGCCGATCAGCGCTTTGGGTTCCGCAATGTTCAAATCGCCCAGCATGGCGAAGCTGGCAGAGACGCCGCCCATGGTCGGGTCAGTCAGCACGGAGATATAAGGCAGTCCGCGCTCCTGCATTTTTGCCAGCGCAGCACTGGTTTTGGCCATCTGCATCAGCGACATCAACGCTTCCTGCATACGGGCGCCGCCCGAGGCTGAGAAGCAAATCATAGGGCAGTTGTCTTCCAGCGCCTGCTCAACGGCACGCACAAAGCGTGCGCCAACCACCGACCCCATTGAACCGCCCATAAAGGAGAATTCAAACGCGGCGGCGACCACAGGCATGCCGTGCAGGGTTCCCTTCATCACAATCAGGGCGTCTTTTTCGTCGGTCTCTTTCTGAGCCGCTATCAGACGATCTTTGTACTTCTTGGAATCCTTGAACTTGAGCAGATCTTTCGGTTCCAGCTCGCTGCCCAGTTCCACCATCGACCCTTCGTCCAGCACGCTGTGCAGACGGTCACGACCATGCATACGCATGTGGTGGTCGCATTTCGGGCAAACTTCAAGATTACGCTCCAGTTCGGCGCGGTACAGAACCTGGCCGCAACTGTCGCACTTGGTCCAGACCCCTTCCGGAATACTGGCTTTGCGCGAAGGGGTGATGGTGCTTTTATTGAGAATTCGTTCAATCCAGCTCATTGATGACCTTTCTGTTTGAACCTGGTGAAACCAGTTTTCTTTTTTCCACGCCGCGCGGCAGCGCAGACCATAATGTCGCTCATTAAACCATAACCGCCCGATGCTGTGGATAAAAATCTGGTCACCGGACGGCAGTTTAGCGATGTATTACTACGATTTTTGCTGACGGGCAGCGCGACGCTGGCGCCAGACCTCAATCACGCCCGGCAGTACCGACAGCACGATGATGGCCACAATCAGCAGCTTCAGATTCTCCTGCACGGCTGGCATATTGCCAAAGAAATAGCCCGCGTAGGAGAACAGCAGTACCCACAGCAACCCGCCCGAGATGTTGTAAAGGGCAAAGTGGCGGTAGGACATTTTTCCCATACCGGCGACAAACGGCGCAAATGTCCGGACGATCGGCACGAAGCGCGCAAGAATAATCGTTTTCCCGCCGTGACGCTCGTAAAATTGATGGGTTTTATCCAGGTGACTGCGACGGAAGATCTTAGAGTTCGGGTTGCTGAACAATTTGTCGCCAAACAGCCGACCAATCGTATAGTTCACCGCATCGCCCAAGATAGCTGCTATCACCATCAGGGCCACCATCATATGAATGTTAAGATCGTTAGTGGGTAACGCTGCCAGCGCGCCAGCGACGAAAAGCAGAGAGTCGCCTGGCAGGAAGGGCGTGACAACCAGACCTGTTTCACAAAACAGGATCAGGAACAGAATGGCATACACCCACATCCCATACTGCGCCACCAGCTCTGCCAGGTGAACATCAATATGCAGGATGAAGTCGACAACAAAATGAATCAGTTCCATACACGTTTCCTTAATTGTCCAGGCATTATTTAATCCTCGAGGAACAGCGGTCCCATCGGCGGACGAGGTAGTTCATACTGTTCCGGGTAATCGACTGCCACCAGGTATAACCCTTCAGCTCGGGCAGTGGCCGCAGCCAGCGTGCGATCTTTCGCCGCCAGCAGCTCTGCCATCCAGCTCTCAGGTTGATTACCGCAGCCGATTTCCATCAGACTGCCGACAATATTACGCACCATATGGTGCACAAACGCGTTAGCTTTAATATCCACAACCACCCAGTCACCAAAACGGCTGACGTTCAGGTGCATCATATAGCGCCAGGGTGTCCGGGACTGGCACTGCACCGCACGAAACGAAGTGAAGTCGTTTTCGCCCAGCAGGCACTGCCCTGCCCGCTGCATTTTTTCCACATCCAGCGGATGGTAAAAATGGGTCACGCCACCATGCAGGATCGCCGGGCGCAGGCGACGATTATAGATGACGTAGCGATAGCGCCTGGCGGTGGCGCTGAAGCGGGCATGAAAATCATCTGGAACCGGCCTCGCCCAGCGTACAGCGATATCATCCGGCAGATTCGCGTTCACCCCCAGCGTCCAGGCAGCCTCTTTGCGCACCGAGGTGGTTTCGAAATGCACAACCTGACCGGTGCCATGAACGCCAGCATCCGTTCTGCCCGCGCAAAATACGGTAACCGGATGGTTAGCGACTTTGGAAAGGGCTTTTTCCAGCTTTTCCTGCACGCTGCGCACTTCCTGCTGCCGCTGCCAGCCATAGTAGCGGCTGCCATCATATTCAATGCCGAGCGCCAGCTTGTGCTTCTGCTCAGGCAAGCCTGCTTCTGACATCAGTACATGTACTCCTGAACCAGCTTCTCAGCGGTTTTCACCGCCATCAGCGCGCCGCCAAAGCGCACGTTGTCCGCTACGGACCAGAATTGCAGCATCTCCGGAATACCGTAGTCGTTACGCACGCAACCCAGGCTCAGATGGTTGCTGCCGGAAGCGTCGCCAACCTGCGTCGGGTAGTTATCTTCATCAGAGAGAGCAATATCTTCTGCCTGGAGCAACACTTCACGCGCTTCGTCAGAGGAGATGGGACGCAGATTTTCAATATGCACAATCTGCGCGTTGCCGTAGAAAACCGGGGCCTGCACGGTCGAAACTGTGATCGGCAACCCTTCGTCCTGGAGCACCTTACGCACCTGATCCACCAGACGACGCTCCTGTAGCACACTGCCTTCGGCATCGTTCAGCAAGGGCAGCATGTTGAAGGCCAGCTGACGGTTGAAGAAGCCCTCTTCCGCAGGCAGACCATTCAGCAGACGAGCGCTCTCACCGGCCAGCGAATCCACTGCGGCTTTGCCGTGGGCAGAAGCGGCAATCAGGCTGGTGACCTGGAGACGGCTTAAACCCGCCTGGTCCACCAGCGGCTTGATGGCACACAGCAGCTGGCTGGTGACACTGTCAGCCACGCTGATAATGTTGCGGTTACGGTAATCACCCAGCACCTGCGGATTGACATCCGGCACCACCAGCGGCACGTCCGGCTCCATGGCAAACAGGTCGCTGCTGTCGATCACCAGACAGCCCGAGTTGGCCGCCTCATCCGCATAACGCGCGGAGGCTTCACGGCCTGCGGTGAAAAAGGCCAGCTGCACCTGAGACCAGTCAAAATTGCTGGCATCAGTGACTAAAATCGATTTCCCTTCATAGCGCAGGGTTTCACCCGCGCTGCGCTCGCTCGCCAGCAGATATAACTCACCAACCGGGAACTGGCGTTCAGCCAGCAGTTCCAGTACAGCTCCCCCTACTGCGCCTGTCGCGCCCAGTAGCGCAATGTTCCAGCCGTCAGACATGTTGGTTTACTCCAGAAAATAAGACAAAAGAGAAGGCGGTAGTTACGCCGCCCGCAGAGTCAGATAAGGCAGGGCCTTCAGGAAGCTGGCTCAAAAACGGCATTAAAGCCGAGTTTCGCCAGCAGGGTAGCAGCCTGCTCAGAATCACAAGCGACCTGCAAAGAGGACCACTCGCGACGTTCAAGGTAATTCTTGCGCAGGCGATCAAATTCGCCGGGAACAGCCGCCACCGCGCGCAGCGGCGCATCATCGCGGCGCACATCATACACCAGATGCACCACTCTTTTCAGCGTTGGCTGGTCCAGCTCACCGTGAAGGGTGATGCGACCAAATTCGGGCGCGGGCAATAAGGTCTCCAGCGGCACCTGCTGAGGCTCGCCGAGGAAGGCGGTCCAGGCTTCAAATACCTGAGTAGTGCCGCGCGCTTTGCCTTCCAGCGTGTATCCGGCGATGTGAGCAGTGGCGATATCTACTTTCTCCAGCAACGGCAGCGAAAGCTCCGGCTCTGGCTCCCAGACATCAAGTACCACGCTGAGGTCGTCTCGCTGTTGCAGCACCTTCAGCAGCGCGGCATTATCCACTACCGGCCCACGGCAGGCGTTGATTAAGATTGTCCCTGGTTGCAGGGCCATCAGCAACGCCTCATCAGCAAGATGCAGCGTTTTGTATTCGCCCTGCTTAAACAGCGGCGTGTGGAAGGTCAGAATATCGGCCTCTGCCACCAGCGTTGAGAGCGGCAGAAACTCGCCCTCATCACCGCGATCGGCACGCGGCGGATCGCACAGCAGCGTTCTGATACCCAGCGCTTCAAGGCGCGCCTGCAAACGGCCACCAACGTTACCCACGCCGACAATACCCACCGTGCGATCTTTCAGCTGAAAACCGTCACGCTCTGCCAGCAGCAGCAGCGCAGAGAAGACATATTCCACCACCGCGATGGCATTACAGCCCGGCGCGGCAGAGAAGGCGATACCCTGCTCCTGTAACCAGGCCTCGTCAATGTGATCGGTTCCGGCAGTGGCCGTGCCGACAAACTTCACCGGTTTGCCGCTCAGCAGTTCCGCATTCACTTTCGTGACCGAACGCACCATTAAAGCATCCGCATCATCCAGTTCCGCCTGCGGTACCGGCCGACCCGGCACAGCCAGCACGTTGCCCGTGCGGCTGAAAAGCTCAAGGGCGTACGGCATATTTTCATCAACAAGGATTTTCACAATCGGTTCCTGCCTGGAGAGGAGTGGGCCGATATTCTGCCATAAACCTGCGAAACGGATAACCCTCAGGTGCGCTGATTAAGAGTTTACCCTTGCGGAGAGGAGAGCGTACACTGCCCCCCTTTTCTTACCTGGCGGATCTTACTATGAATTTTCTGTTTCCCCTGCTGGCAGTGCTGATCTGGTCGGTGAATGCCATTGTCAGCAAAGTGTCGGCTGGAGCGATCGATCCGGCGGCCATTTCATTCTATCGCTGGGTGTTAGCTTTACTGACCCTGACGCCTTTCGTGCTGCCTGCTGTCTGGCGCAATCGTCAGCAAATCAGAGCGGTGTGGTGGAAGCTGCTGATCCTGGGGCTGTTAGGTATGGTGCTCTATCAGAGTCTGGCCTATTACGCAGCGCACAGCGTAACCGCGCTGTTTATGGGGATCCTGAACGCGCTGATCCCGTTATTAACCGTGCTGATCAGTCTGCTGCTGCTGCGGCTGGCACCAACGCTGGGGATCCTGCTGGGCAGCCTGCTGTCGTTTAGCGGGCTGGTGTGGCTGGTGAGTCAGGGCAACCCCCAGCAACTGCTTTCGCAAGGCTTAGGAAAGGGGGAAGTGATGATGTTTGCCGCCTCCACTTCTTACGCCCTGTACGGCGTCCTGACCAAACGCTGGGCGATTGCCCTGCCCAACTGGCAAAGCCTCTATATGCAGATTGTGTTCGGCGTACTGCTGCTGCTGCCCAACTTTTTGCTGGCGCAGGACGTTTCGCTTAACCTGCACAATATTCCGCTGGTGCTGTTTGCCGGGATCCCGGCGTCAATTATCGCCCCTTTCCTCTGGATCCAGGGCGTGATGCGGATGGGAGCCAATACCGCGACCATTTTTATGAATCTGGCCCCGATCTTCACGGCAATTATCGCCGTGCTGTTCCTGCACGAGACGCTGCACAGCTATCACTTTATCGGCGGCGGCATTACTCTGCTGGGCGTTTTTCTGGCGCAACGGCTGCGAACTCCTCTGCGGCTGAAGCGGGCAGCGACAACGGATTCCGATCCCACTGCGTAAACGCCAGCCGGACCAGTAGCCCTCCCAGCGCCGGACTGCTGTGCAGTTCGGCCTGAGTGCCATGCCAGTCGGCAATATCTTTCACCAGCGCCAGCCCAAGCCCGGCACCGCCCACGGCACCGCTCTCCGTTAAGCGATGAAAGGGCTGCATCGCCTGCTGGCGCTGCGCGGCAGCTATCCCCTTCCCGCTGTCCTCAACCGTCAGTATGCCGTCGCGCACGCTGACGGTTATGGTACCTTTGGCCGGCGTGTACTTGATGGCATTATCAATAAGATTGGCGCAAAGCTCACCAATCAGCAGCGCATCGCCGCGCACCAGAAACGCCTCTTCCCCCTCATAGCCTAAATCGATCTGTTTTGCTCTGGCCTGGGCGAAATGAGAGAAACAGGCCTCTTTGGCCAGCGCGGCCAGATCCACCGCCTGCAACGGCATCTCTGTAGTCTGGTGTGCCCGCAGGCGCGAAAGCTGTAACAGGCGGTTGGTGAGCGAGATGGTTTCATCCAGCGTGACGCGCATGGCTTGTAAACTCTCTTTCCAGCTTTCGGGGTGGTCGCTTTTCAGCGCTACCGCCACCTGTGTTTTCAGGATGGTGAGCGGGGTTCGCAACTGATGCGAGGCGTCGGCGCTAAATCGTTGCTGGCGCGCCATCATTTGACGCAGCCGCTCTATATAGCGATTCACGGAGAGTATCAGCGGCTGCATTTCAGCCCACGGCAATACCGCCGGTAAAGGGGTGAGATCGCCAGGGTCCCGGCGCGCCATCAGGCCAGACAAGCGGCGCAACGGTCGCAGCACTTTTTTCAGCATCACGGCGGCCAGTAGCAGCGTCATCAGGACCAGCGCCCCCTGGCTGAGCAGCGCCGTCTTCAGCAATTTTCCCGCAAACTCTTCGCGGGAAGTCAGCGTTTCTGCTACCAGAATCAGCGCCATGCCGTGAAGGTTCTCCTCGCTCACCGGCTGCCAGAGCGCGGCTACCCGGATAGGCTGCTGACGGTAAGTCGCATCATAGAAGTGAACCAGCGCGGGATAATTCACTGAACGCGGCACATCCGCAGGTAGCGGGGGGATATCGTCATAACCGGAAAGCGTTTTGCCTTCCGGCGAGATGACCTGGTAAAACAGCTGATCGTTCATGTTCCGTTCGAAGCTGTCCAGCACCACCCAGGGAACATCCACTTCCAGATGGTTGTTCTTTACGCGCAGCCGTTCCGCCACGGTGCGGGCTGAAGCCAGCAGCGAGCGATCGTAAGCCTGGGTAGCGGCCTGTAGTGCGCTTGCATAGTGGGTATAAACAGAAAGCCCCCACAGCAGGGTCAGCGGCAGCCCCAGCCATAACAGCAGCTGCCGACGCAGGGAAACCGGCTTTATGGCTGACATTCGAGGCTGTAGCCTAATCCACGCAGCGTTACGATTGAGACATTACTGCCGGAGAGTTTCTTTCTGACGCGGTGCACATAGAGTTCAATGCTTTCCTGACTGGCCTCATCCGCCAGGGTAAAAGTTTGCTCATAGAGCTGCTGGCGCGACACCGGACGTCCGCGCCTTTGCATCAGTGTGGTAAGCACGCTGGATTCTCGCGGGGTCAACGCCAGCGGCTTATGCTGAAGTTCAAAGTAGCCTTCATCATGGAAAATCAGCTCGCCAAAGGCCTGCGCTTCCTGGCTCTGGCCCTGGCTGCGCCGCAGCAATGCCCGGATGCGCGCCTCCAGCTCTTCCAGCTCGAAAGGCTTGCTCAGATAGTCATCTGCTCCCTGATTCAGCCCGCGTACGCGGTCTGCCACTCCGGTTCTTGCCGTCAGCAGCAGCACCGGCACGTTTTGCCCTCTTTTTCGCATTCGCCCCAGCAACGACAGACCATCCAGCCTGGGCAGCGAGATATCCAGCACCACCAGCGAGTACTGTTCCGTTTGTAATACCTGATCCGCAGCCAACCCATCGGCCAGCCAGTCAACGGCAAACCCTGCCTGGGTTAACGCCTTTTGCAGCCAGCAAGCCAGTCCGGCCGTATCTTCTACCAGTAAGAGACGCATATCACATCCTGTCAGTTTTCCTGCCCATTGAAAGGTAAATGAAAGGTTAATGTTTTAACAATTCTACAACCCCGGAAGTTCGGGAAAGCTCACACTCTGGAAGAAAAGAACGGAGCAATTAATGAAAAAAATGACCCGCACTGCGCTTGCCGCTGCTTTGCTGACCCTGGCTTCGCAGGCCAGCTTTGCCGCTGAAGCCCCGGATCGTACCGAATGTATTGCCCCGGCAAAACCTGGCGGCGGCTTTGATCTGACCTGTAAGCTGCTTCAGGTTTCGCTACAGGAAACCAAACAGATTGAGTCGCCAATGCGCGTAACCTATATGCCCGGCGGCGTGGGCGCTGTGGCTTACAACGCCATCGTTGCCCAGCGCCCGGCTGAGGCCGGAACCGTAGTGGCCTTTTCCGGCGGCTCGTTACTCAATCTTTCTCAGGGAAAATTTGGTCGTTATACCGTCGATGACGTGAAATGGCTGGCCGCCGTGGGCACCGATTACGGCATGGTCGCGGTGCGGGCAGACTCACCTTATAAAGATCTGAAAGAGCTGATGGCCGCAATGAAAGCCGACCCGAACAAAGTGGTGGTGGGCGCCGGCGCATCCATTGGCAGCCAGGACTGGATGAAAACCGCCCTGCTCGCCCGCGAGGTGGGAATCGATCCCCGCAAAATGCGCTATGTGGCGTTTGAAGGCGGCGGTGAACCCGTTACCGCGCTGCTGGGCAACCATATTCAGGTGGTTTCCGGCGACATGAGTGAGATGGTTCCACACCTGAAAGCGGGCAAGTTACGCGTGCTGGCCGTAATGGCACCGAACCGACTGCCGGGGCAGCTTGCAGATGTTCCTACAGCCAAAGAGCAGGGCTTTGACATTGAATGGCCGGTGATCCGTGGCTTCTATCTGGGGCCGAAAGTCACCGATGCGGAATATAACTGGTGGTCTGACGCGTTCAAAAAAATGGTCGCCACGGATGAGTTCAAAAAACAGCGTGATATGCGCGGCCTGTTTGAATTCAATATGTTCGGTCAGGAGCTGGATAGCTATGTGAAGAAACAGGTCAACGACTACCGTGAAAAAGCCAAATCCTTTGGCCTGGCGAAATAACAGGAGCGCCCAATGAGCGATCGTATCTTTGCCGGCATCTGGCTGCTGCTCTGTCTGGGCGGACTTTATATCGCCTGGGGGCTGCACAGCGAATACAGCTACGAGCCTGTAGGCCCCCGCCCCTTTCCGATGATTATCCTCGGGCTGATGGCTCTCTGTGCAATCTGCATGCTGCTGCGAAAGCCCGACACTATTCACTGGCCAAAACGCGGGACGTTGCTGAGGCTGCTGGCATTGATGGCGATCATGGTGCTGTACGGCTTGTTTTTTGAGCGTCTTGGCTTCCCGGTCATGACCACGCTCCTCACCTTTGGAATCGGTATGCTGTTTGGCGCACGCTGGTGGGCAGCGGCGATCTCTGGCGTGATAATGGGCGCGGCGCTGTTTTACGCGTTTGACCGCCTGCTGGAAGTGACTTTACCGCTCGGCAGCTGGCTGAGCTAACGGAGAACCGCATGGAAACCTGGTCTTTTCTTATGCAGGGGTTTGCGGTCGCGATGACGCCAACCAACCTGCTGATTGCCTTAGTTGGCTGCTTTATCGGTACCATTGTGGGTCTGCTGCCGGGGCTTGGCCCGATTAACGGCGTAGCCATCCTGATGCCGCTGGCCTTTGCGCTGCACCTGCCTGCGGAATCAGCGCTGATCCTGCTGGCTACGGTCTATATTGGCTGCGAATATGGCGGACGCATCTCCTCTATTCTGCTGAACGTGCCGGGGGATGCTGGCGCTATTATGACCGCGCTGGATGGCTACCCCATGGCGAAACAGGGGCGCGCAGGCGTTGCGCTTTCCATTTCCGCCGTCAGCTCCTTTGTTGGGTCAACCATCGCCATTCTGGGCATTATTCTGTTTGCTCCCATCCTGGCAAACTGGTCGCTGGCCTTTGGCCCGGCGGAGTACTTTGCGCTGATGGTGTTCGCTATTGCCTGTCTGGGCAGCATGATGAGCCAGAACCCGCTGAAATCTTTCCTGGCCGCGTTAATCGGCCTGGGTATGGCGACGGTCGGCGTCGATGCCAACACGGGCGTTTATCGCTTCACCTTCGAAAGCGTGCATCTCTCTGACGGTATCCAGTTTGTTGTGGTGGTCATTGGCTTGTTCTCAGTCAGCGAAATTCTGCTGATGCTGGAGTCAACCAGCGGTGGACAGAAAGTGGTGCGGGCCAGCGGCCGCATGATGTTCAATCTGAAAGAGGCGGCTGACTGTACGGGCGCAACCCTGCGTTCATCATTTGTCGGCTTTTTTGTTGGTGTGTTGCCAGGTGCAGGGGCGACCATCGCCAGTGCTATTGCCTATATGACCGAGAAGAAAATTCGCGGTGGCGAAACCTTTGGTAAAGGTGACATTCGCGGCGTGGCGGCACCGGAAGCCGCGAATAACGCCTCGGCCTGTGGGTCGTTTATCCCGATGCTGACGCTGGGTATTCCCGGTTCCGGCACCACGGCGGTGATGGTTGGCGCCCTGACGCTGTATAACATCACGCCGGGGCCTGCGATGTTTACCGAGCAGCCCGATATTGTCTGGGGGCTGATTGCTGCTCTGCTGATTGGTAACGTGATGCTGCTGATCATGAACATTCCGATGATCAATATCTTTGCACGGATGCTGACAATCCCGCTCTGGTTCCTTGTCCCGGCTATTGCGGCTATCTCTACGGTCGGAGTCTATGCCGTGCACAGCAATACCTTTGACCTGCTGCTGATGGTAGGACTGGGTATATTCGGCTATATCCTGCGTAAGATGGATTTCCCGATGTCGCCGCTGATCCTGGGCTTTGTGCTGGGCGAAATGCTGGAGCAGAACCTGCGCCGCGCCCTGTCAATCAGCAACGGTAATCTTCCTATCCTGTGGGAAAGCCTGATCTGTAAAGTATTGCTGGTGCTGGCCGTGGCGGTGCTGGTGGTTCCCTTTATCTGGAAACGCTGGCGGCGCAGGCGTTTACAGGCTGTGACTGAGTAAATAAAAAGCGGCCGGGGCAACCCGGCCTTTTCTTTATCCGTTAAAGGAAAATATTTCCCCCAGCCAGGCCCACGCTACTACCTATCACCGGGCGGGATTGTTATCATAGTCAATCACCCTTTCTCCGGCCTGCCCCGGATGTTGACCTTTGAGTTAAGGATTTTTTCATGCAACCTCTTAGCGGCCCCGGTGCGCCGATCCCTGGCGATCGTACAGCGGTCGATGCCAAAGCAGGCACTACCCGCCCCGGCCCTGGAGATCAGCCGCTGACGCCGGTCCAGCGCACCACGCTGGAAAGACTGATTGTCAAAATTATGGCGCTGAGTTCGCTGAAGTCGCCTGAGCTGTGGGCTGGCCTGCGTCATGAAGTGGGGGTGAAAAACGATGCGGGCCTGCTGGCGCGCCATTTCCCTGCGGCGGAACAGTTTCTCAATACCCGCCTCTCTCAGGTGCAGAATACCCACGCTAACCGCCAGCTTTTCCAGCAGCTGACGGATCTGTTGCCGCAGGGGAACAACCGCCAGGCGGTGAGCGATTTTATCCGTCAACAGTTTGGCCATACGGTGCTCAGCTCGCTCAATCCTGACCAGCTGCGTCAGGTATTAACCATGTTGCAGAATGGTCAGATGGCGATCCCGCAGCCGCAGCAAAACCGTATCAGCGACCGCACGCTGCTGCCTGCTGAACATCATACGCTGAATCAGCAAATCGCCCGCCTGGCTGCTGCCACGGGCGAACAGCCAGTGAAGCTGTGGGCTTCGGTTATGAAAGTGGTTAACCTGCATAGCGGCGATCCTATTCCTTCGCGCCTCTACCCGCTGCTGACACAGTATCTCCAGGTCAGCCAGACGCTGAGCCAGCATGCCGCCCCAACGCTGCCGATGCTGCTCTCCTCGCTGAAAGTGCCGCCGGACCATGCCGAGCAGCGCATGCTGGAGGATGCCAGCCTGCAACGTTTTCAGCAGCCGCCGCAGGCTATCCTTACTCCCGCCCAGGCCCAGGACCTGATGAACCTGCTGTTTGCCCGCCGTGCCGAACGCCTGCGCGAACAGCAGGTGGCCGACATCGATATCCAGCCGCAGCCGATTGTTGCGCCGCTGTTTGGCTATGTGCCGCCGGTTCTACAGCCGCTGGTGAACCGTCCGGCCTTTACCGCATTTGCGGTACTGGTGCTGATCCTGTTTCTGCTGTGGATTTTCTTTTGAGTCTCTGACAACCAGACTTGTTTAACGTTGACTCCGCAGGCCACTCTCCTGCCGCCTTCCCTGCGTGACCGGATGCTGGTCACGCAGCCAGAAATTGAGTCCGCCGCGCCATAAAAGTGAGATGCCCGGCTTCTCTGCCCTGACGCGGGCAGAGAGCTGACTCAACTTGATTACTGATGGCGGGCGAAGTTTAAAATCACCAAAATCCCCGCGACTGCGCAGGCGGCACCAGCCAGATAGACCGAACCATACCCTGACGATGTGGCAAGAATACCGGTTAACGGGCCGCTGGCACCGTAAGCAATATCCTGAAAGGCGGAGAATCCTCCCAGCGCCGTGCCGCGCACCTGTGGAGCGACACGTTTTACCACTTCCACCCCCAGCGCGGGGAAAACCAGTGAACAACCGGCACCGGTCAGCGCAGCCCCGGCCAGCGCCATCCAGGCCGTGGCAGAAAAGCCCAGCACCAGCAGCCCTGCCGCTTCAATGCTCAGCGAAATCAGGGCAACTCTGATGCCACCCAAACGGTCCGGCATCCAGCCAAACAGAATTCGCACCACGACAAAAGCGATGCCAAACGCCGTTAAGGCAAAACCCGCATTGCCCCACTGCTGGCTGGCAAAATAGAGCGTAGTAAAGGTGCCAATGACGGCGAAGCCCACCCCCTGTAATGCCAGACCGAATCCGGGGGAGAGGATCTGCCCCACCACCGACCATAATGACGGGCGTTCGCCGCCGTGGGTGGGCACCGGTTTGACCCAGACATTAAACAGCAAAGCGATCGCTGGCAGGATCATGGTGGCAATGCCCATCAGCATAAATCCTCCCTGACTGTGCAACATCAGGCCAAGCGGCGCACCCGCCGCCAGCGCACCATAAATCGCCATGCCGTTCCAGGACATCACCTTGCCGGAGCGCTTTGGCCCCACCAGCCCCAGGCCCCAGGTGAGGTTTCCGGTCAGCAGCTGGCTTTCGCCAAAACCGAGCAGCAGCCTTCCTACCACCAACAGCGCAAATTTACCCATCACCGGCAGCGGAAGGAGGGCAGCCAGCACATAGGCCAGCCCCACCAGGGTACAGGCGAGCATGCCCTGCATCACCGAACGTTTGGCACCGCGCTGGTCAGCCAGTCTGCCGGCATAGCCTCGGGTCAATAGCGTCGCGAAGAACTGGATACCAACGGCAATGCCCACCATGACGTTATTCAGCCCTAACTCCTGATGTACAAAGAGCGGGATCACCGGCAGGGCAAGCCCCGCGGTCAGATAGGTGAGGAAAACAGCAAAAGAGATGCTGGCCAGCGAGGTTCCGGGACGGGTCGAACGGTCAGTGAGGGTGGTCGGCATGGATATCCTTGTTATTACGTCATGGCGCGCTTCGCCCGCACACCTGCTATTGCTGTAGCACTGTCAGAAGCACGTTGAATAACATCAAACGCTTACGCAACATCGTGACGCCGCTGAAGGGAAAAACTTTGCGGAAAATTGTGGAGTAAAGGCTCTCCGCCGTCAATCGTCACATAAAACGCGTTGTAACCCGATTACGGGGTAAAGCAACCATAAAATCCGCTTCAGGCTGCCTGTTTCTTACCTCATCTGGGATCGATGTCGCAGTTTTAACAACGAATTCCTCACAGAACGGCTTTAGTGAAGTTTTCTGACAGCTACTACGGTAATAATTTGAGTAAATGTTATAAAAACACCTTAAGTTACTTATATTTTAACAAAATAAAAACATAAATATGAAGTAAACATCCTACATGATTGACATATTTAACCTTTTATTAACCATATAGTTCAAATTTTATAACATAAAAAGTCACCCGTCACACTTCTGCCGGAAAGCTGCCTGCTCTGGCCGAAGCGCTTGCTATCGTGCTTGCGTAGTGAAAATCGCCTTGGGTCACTATAAGCCTGCAACCTGCGGGCAATAAAACGCATACTCCGCCCCTACAGAAAGGTATTGCTATGAAATTCAACGTCGCATTATGTGCAGGTTTGGTTTCTGCCTGCATGCTGTTCACAACACCCTCTTATTCAGCAGAAAAATATGATATCGCCGTGGTGGCGAAAGTAACAGGTATCCCGTGGTTTACCCGAATGGAAGTCGGGGTAAAAGAAGCAGCCACCAAGCTTGACGTTAATGCCTACCAGGTTGGCGGCTCCACCCCCGATCCGGCTCAGCAGGTCAAAGTGATTGAAGATCTGATCGCTAAAAAAGTCGACGCCATTATCGTGGTGCCCAACGATGCCAAAGTGCTTGAGCCGGTGCTGAAGAAAGCTCGCGAGCAGGGCATCGTAGTGCTGTCGCATGAGTCCCCAGACCAGCAGATTGGCCAGTGGGATGTCGAAACCATCGACAGCCAGAAGTACGCCGAAAAGAACATGGATGAGCTGGCCAGCGCCATGGGCGGTAAAGGGGGTTACGCCATTTATGTCGGCTCGCTGACCGTACCGCTGCACAACGCCTGGGCCGATGCGGCTATCAAATATCAGAAAGAGAAGTACCCGGAGATGAAGGAAGTGACCTCGCGTCTGCCGGTAGCTGAAAGTATCGATAAATCTTACGCTACCACGCTGGATCTGATGCGTACCTATCCTGACCTGAAAGGCATTATCGGTTTTGGTTCACTCGGCCCGATTGGCGCCGGTCAGGCAGTTAAAAGTAAACGCGCCAAAAACAAAATTGCCGTTGTAGGCATCGCAATGCCTGCTCAGGCTGCGCCTTATCTGGCCTCTGGTGACATCAAAAAAGCGCTGCTCTGGGATCCAAAAGATGCCGGTTTTGCACTGGTCAGCCTGGCCGACCAGCTGCTTCAGGGTAAACAGGTCAACAGCGATCTGACTATCGATGGGCTGGGCAAGGCGGATGTGGATATGAAAACGCATGTGATCCGCTTTAACCGCATTCTGGAAGTCACCAAAGATAACGCCAAAACGCTCGGCTTTTAGTAGCTGGATCCTGCCGGTCGATGGCTGACCGGCATTCAGGCCGCTTCCAGGGGTAGCTATTCTATGTCGCAAACGTTTCTCTCTCTTGAAAACATCAGTAAATCCTTTCCCGGTGTCAGGGCGCTGGATAATGTCAGCCTGACCCTGAAAAAAGGGGAAGTCCACTGCCTTGCCGGGCAGAATGGCTGCGGGAAAAGCACGCTCATCAAAGTGATTTCCGGCGTTTATCAGCCTGACAAAGGCTCGCACCTTGGCATTGATGGCAAGCTGTTCAGCCATCTCTCCCCTTCGCTCTCTGCTTTTTACGGCGTACAGGTGATTTATCAGGATCTGTCGCTGTTTCCGAATCTCACCGTCGCAGAGAATATCGCCATACACCGCTATTTGCCCGGCGGAGGTTTCTGGGTAAAACGCAGCGCCATGCGCAAGCTTGCGCTCGACACGCTCCAGCGCATCGGCGTAACGCTCGATCCCGACAGAAAAGTGGAAAAGCTCTCCATTGCCGATCGTCAGCTGGTTGCCATCTGTCGGGCGCTGGCGGCGGATGCCAGCCTTGTGATTATGGATGAACCCACCGCCTCGCTGACGCGTCATGAAGTGAACGGGTTGCTGCGGGTCGTTAATGAGCTGAAGGCTGCGGGGATCTGCGTGGTCTTTGTCAGCCACAAGCTGGATGAAGTGATGGAGGTTGCAGACCGGATAAGCGTGATGCGCGACGGCAAGCTGGTAGGCACCTTCCCGGCCAGCGAGCTGAACAGCGATGAGCTGGCGTTCCTGATGACCGGACAGCGTTTTACCTTCAGCCATCTTCCGGCGCGCGCGGACAAAAGTGAAACGCCGCTGTTAGAGGTACACAACCTTTCCCGTAAAGGGGAGTATCACTCAGTAAACCTCAGCCTGAGACGGGGTGAAATCACCTCTATCGTTGGTCTGCTGGGTGCGGGGCGTACCGAGCTGTGTCTCTCGCTGTTTGGCATGACTCAGCCGGACAGCGGCGGCATCAGCATTGAAGGCAAAGAGGTGCGCCTGAAGAGCAATCGTGACGCTATTCGTCACGGAATTGCCTATGTCTCTGAGGATCGGCAAACCCAGGGGCTGGTGATGCAGCAGTCCATTTTTGACAATTTGCTGGTGCCGGTATTTAACCGTATTCGTAGCCGTACCGGCTTACTGGACAGACGCAAAGCTCGTCATCAGGTAGCCACGCTGATCCACGATCTTAATATCAAGGTGTCGGACAGCCAGCTCCCGGTACAAACGCTTTCCGGCGGTAACGCCCAGCGCGTCGCTATTGCCAAATGGGTTCCCGCCCAGCCTAAAGTCCTGATCCTGGACTCCCCCACCGTCGGGGTCGACATTGCTAACAAAGAGGGGATCTATCGGATTGCCCGCGATCTCGCCGAATCTGGCATGGCGGTGTTGATGATCTGCGATGAAATTCCCGAGGCGTATTACAACAGCCATCGCGTGCTGGTGATGCGCAAAGGAGAGCTGGTGGCCAGCTTTGCCCCGCACCAGTGTCAGCAGGAAGAGATTGCCGGAGTGGTGAATGAATAACAAATTGCGTCATCTTATTACCCATCACGAATTCTGGCTGGGGATGTTAATCCTGCTGCTTGCAGCCGGGCTGAGCCTGCGTACCAGCGAGTTTCTGACCCTTGGCAATCTCACAGATGTCGCTACCAGCTATGCCATTTTGGGCATTCTGGCCTGCGGTCTGTTTGTGGTGCTGATTGCCGGCGGCATTGATATCTCTTTTCCGGCGATGACCGCTATCGCCCAGTATGTGATGGCCAGCACGATGCTGGCTCATGGCGGCAATTTCCTGCTGGTCTTCGCTATTGCCATGGCCTGCGGATTAATCCTTGGCCTGATCAACGGCGCGCTGGTTTACTTTCTGCGCGTACCGGCGATCATTATCACTATAGCCACGCTAAACCTGTTCTATGGACTGCTGGTCTGGTTCACCAATGGCACCTGGCTTTATGGTTTTCCCGACTGGTTTATGAACGGCATTAACTGGCTCTCCTTCACCGCCGCCGACGGCTATGAATATGGCCTGACGCTTCCCCTGCTCTGCCTGCTGGCGGTATTTTTGCTGACCGGTGTCCTGATGCGTTACACCCGTCTCGGCAGACAGATTTATGCCATGGGCGGCAGCCGGGAATCCGCTTCGCGGCTGGGAATGAACCTGCTGACGCTGCACTTCTATGTTTACGGCTATATGGGTCTGCTGGCGGGCGTTGCGGCGGTGGTGCAGGCGCAGACCACACAGTCGGTGGCACCCAACTCGCTGGTCGGGTATGAACTTACGGTGCTGGCAGCCGTGGTACTGGGCGGCACCAGTATGACCGGTGGCCGCGGGTCGCTGGTGGGTACGCTGCTGGGGGTGCTGCTGCTCGCTTTCCTGCAAAACGGATTGACGCTGCTGGCGGTCTCCTCCTACTGGCATATGGTGTTTAGCGGGCTGATTATTCTGATCAGCGTCAGCGCCACAGCCTGGAATGAAAAACGCAAACTGGCGAAGGGGATATAGCATGAACACCTTAAGTACTCTCTTACCCGGCGACCGGATCATCCGTCTGCAACTGCTGATGATTGTTATTGTGCTGGCGCTGTTCTCGCTCACGCTTGGCGGCCGCTTCTTCAGCGCCGGTAATTTTCAGTCAATAGCGACTCAGCTTCCTGTGATGGGCCTGCTGGCGCTGGGTATGGGGCTGACCATGCTCACCGGCGGGATTAACCTGTCGATTATTGCCAGCGCCAACGCCTGCTCACTGCTGATGGGGGCAATTATCGTTGCGCATCCCGATCAGCCGCTGTTCCTGCTGCTGGCGCTGATCGCCGGTGCGCTGCTGGCTGTGGTGATCGGTACGCTGAACGGCCTGCTGATTGCGATTATTGGCGTCTCACCCATTCTTGCCACGCTTGGCACCATGACGCTGATCGCCGGACTGAACATCCTGCTTTCCAATGGCGCGGTGATTTCAGGTTTCCCTCCGCTGATCCAGTTTCTGGGCAATGGCGATCTGTTTGGCGTGCCCTTTGCCCTGCTGCTGTTCCTGCTGGTGGCTTTTGCGCTGTGGGTCTTGCTGGAACAGACCACGCTGGGACGCAGCATCTATCTGCTGGGGTCGAACGAGCAGGCTACCCGCTTCAGCGGCGTTAACACGGCCAGGGTTCAGATCACGGTTTATATCTTCTCGGCTCTGCTGAGCTGGGGCGCAGCGCTGCTGATGATGTCTATGTTCAACTCCGCCAAGGCGGGCTATGGCGAGTCCTGGCTGCTGGTGACCATTCTGGCTTCGGTGCTGGGCGGCATCAACCCGGAAGGGGGATTTGGCCGGGTCATTGGCATGGTGCTGGCGCTTATTGTGCTGCAAATGCTGGAAAGTGGATTGAATTTGCTGGGGGTGAGCAGCTATCTCACGATGGCGCTTTGGGGCAGTGTGCTTATCCTGTTTATCGCGTTACAGAATCGCAGAGGCCGACAATGACAAGTTATTATCTGGGTGTGGATGTAGGAACCGGCAGCGCGAGGGCAGGTATTTTCGACCTTAAGGGACGAATGATGGGTCAGGCCAGCCGCGAAATCGCGCTGTTTCGCCCGCAGGCAGATTTTGTTGAGCAATCTTCCGACAATATCTGGCAGGCGGTATGTCAGGCCGTACGCGATGCGGTTAATCAGAGCAACATCAATCCCGTGCAGATTAAAGGCATCGGCTTTGATGCCACCTGCTCGCTGGTGGTGCTGGATAAAGAGGGAAAACCGCTGACTGTCAGCCCTTCCGGCCGCAGCGAGCAGAATATTATCGTCTGGATGGATCACCGTGCCATTTCCCAGGCGGAACGCATTAACGCGACGAAACATCGGGTGCTGGATTACGTCGGCGGTGTGATCTCTCCAGAGATGCAAACGCCAAAGCTGTTGTGGCTGAAGCAGCATATGCCTAACAGCTGGCAGAATATCGGCCACCTGTTTGACCTGCCCGACTTTCTTACCTGGCGCGCAACTCAGGATGAGACCCGCTCGCTCTGCTCACTGGTGTGCAAATGGACCTATATGGGCCATGAAAACCGCTGGGATGAGAGCTATTTCCGCCAGATTGGGCTGGAAGATTTGCTTGAGCACGACGCCGCTAAAATCGGGCGCGAAGTAAAAACGATGGGCGAACCTCTGGGCCACGGGCTGACGCAGCGCGCTGCCAGCGAAATGGGATTATTGCCTGGCACTGCGGTCAGCGTCTCGATCATCGATGCTCATGCAGGCAGTCTGGGTACGCTTGGCGCGGCCGGGGCATCTGGTGAGCATGCGGACTTTGACCGCCGGATCGCGTTAATCGGCGGCACCTCCACCGGCCATATGGCTATTTCCAAAGAGCCACGCTTTATTAAGGGCGTCTGGGGTCCCTACTTTTCCGCTATTTTGCCCGATCTCTGGCTAAATGAGGGTGGTCAGTCAGCCACCGGTGCGCTGATTGACCATATGATCCAGTCGCACCCCTGTTACGCCACGCTGCGCGATCAGGGCAAAGCCCAGGGCAAAACCATTTACGAAGTGCTGAACGATCTGCTGCGGAAAATGGCAGGGGAGCCGGAAAAGATCGCCTTTCTGACCCGCGATATTCATATGCTGCCCTACTTCCACGGCAACCGTTCGCCCCGCGCTAATCCGAACCTTACCGGGATCCTGACTGGTCTTAAGCTCTCACGCACACCGGAAGATATGGCGTTGCACTATCTGGCTACCGTTCAGGCCATTGCGCTGGGCGCCCGGCACATTATTGAAACCATGAACCAGACGGGTTACAGCATCGACACGATCATGGCCAGCGGCGGCGGTACAAAAAACCCTGTCTTTGTGCAGGAACACGCCAATGCCACCGGCTGCGCCATGCTGCTGCCGGAAGAGAGCGAAGCGATGCTTCTGGGTAGCGCCATGATGGGCACCGTGGCCGCAGGCGTCTATGAATCGTTGCCCGAAGCGATGAATGCCATGAGCCGCATAGGCAAAACCGTCACGCCGCAAACCAATGAAATAAAACGGTTCTATGACCAGAAATACCAGGTTTTCCGTGAGATGTATCACGACCATATGAAGTATCGCCAGATGATGCAGGAGGCGTGATGGGGAAGGAACACGAAGTTGCTCCAGGCGATGCCGCAAGCCTGAAGGCAAAGGAACATAAAGTCACTCCAGAGCCTGCCGGAAGCACGGTGCTAAAGGGGGAGCAGGCCTGGCAACAGGCGCAGCAAGGCTGGCATACCTGGAGCCAGACGCTGGCGGTGCTGGATACGCAGGTAGATCGCCAGCAGTGGCAGGCGGTGCTGGCGCTTATCGCCGGATGCCGCGGCAAAATTGCGGTAACCGGCGTGGGCACTTCCGGGATCGCGGCGCGGAAAATTGCTCATATGCTGGCCTGCATCGAGCAACCCGCAATCTGGCTCAGTGCGGCAGATGCGGCACATGGCGACAGCGGTTTTCTGCGCCCCGAGGATCTGCTGATTATGCTTTCACGCGGCGGCAACTCTGACGAGCTGACGCGGCTGCTTCCCACGGTTAAAGCCAAAGGGACAAAGCTGGTTTGTGTTACCGAAAATCCCGACTCTGCGCTGGCCAGAAGCGCAGACCAGCTGTTGCTGACGCCACGGGTTGAGGAGATTGACCCGCTGAAGATGCTGGCAACCACTTCCATTATGGTGGTGCTGGCGCTGTTTGACGGCATGATCGCGGGGCTGATGAGTGAGAGCGGCTTTGGTAAAGAGCAGCTGTTAGCTGTTCATCCGGGAGGAAACGTGGGGAAAATGCTGCGGGGTGAGTGAGTTATAGCAGCGGTTTATGCGATGTAAACAAAAACGCCCGCTGTTTCAGCGGGCGTTTTTACGTTGTGGCGAGCAGCGATTACAGCTTGCGCATCACCAGCGTGGCGTTGGTACCGCCAAAGCCAAAGCTGTTGGACATTACGGTCTTCAGCTTCTGCTCGGTAGGTTTGGTCACGATGTTCAGGCCCTCTGCCGCCGGATCCAGCTCATCAATATTGATGCTTGGCGCGATAAAGCCGTGCTCCAGCATCAGCAGCGAGTAGATAGCTTCCTGCACGCCTGCCGCACCCAGGGAGTGACCGGTCATGGCTTTGGTAGCAGACATTGCTGGCATAGTGTCGCTGAACACTTCACGGATTGCACCCAGCTCCTTCACATCGCCCACTGGCGTAGAGGTGCCGTGGGTGTTCAGGTAATCGATTGGGGTATCAACGCCAGCCATAGCCAGACGCATGCAGCGCATTGCGCCTTCGCCAGAAGGGGCGACCATGTCCGCACCGTCAGAAGTTGCGCCGTAGCCCACGACTTCTGCATAGATGTGTGCACCGCGAGCCAGCGCGTGTTCCAGTTCCTCAACCACTACCATGCCGCCGCCGCCAGCGATAACAAAACCGTCACGGTTAGTATCGTAAGTGCGGGACGCTTTTTCCGGGGTTTCGTTGTACTTGGTAGAGAGCGCGCCCATGGCGTCGAACTCACAGGACATTTCCCAGCACAGCTCTTCACCGCCGCCAGCAAACACCACATCCTGTTTGCCGAGCTGGATCTGTTCAACCGCGTTACCGATGCAGTGAGCAGAGGTGGCGCAGGCTGAGCTGATGGAGTAGTTCACACCGTGAATTTTAAACGGCGTGGCCAGACAGGCGGAAACGCCAGACGCCATCGCTTTGGTCACCATGTAAGGACCCACGCCGCGCAGCCCTTTGGCACGCATACCGTCAACGCTTGCCGCCTGGTAGAAAGGCGAACCGCCGCCGGAACCGGCAACCAGACCCACACGTGGGTTGTTCTGGTACTGTTCGTCGGTCAGGCCGGAGTCTTTTACTGCTTCCAGCATAGAAATGTAAGCATAAATGGACGCATCACTCATAAAACGCAGCACTTTGCGGTCGATGAGGCTGGAAATTTCGTCTTTAGAAAGTTTGACGTTACCCCAGACGTGACTACGCATGCCGGAATCTTTCAGCTCCTGAGCGAAAGTGATGCCTGAGCGTCCCTCACGCAGAGAGGCCAGGACTTCCTCTTGGTTATTACCAATGCTGGAAACGATACCCAAGCCAGTAATCACTGCACGTTTCATTCAATACCTCATTCACTACTTATATTAGGATTCGACAGGCACTTTAGCTTACAGTTGTACGCCGAACAAGTCCGATCAGCGCTTAACTTTTGTAAATTTGCGTGGGCCAGCTCACACCGTTACAATCTCGGCACCGCCTGATAACTGAGCTTTTACCTTGAAAACCACTCCCATCGAGCATGCTGAATTAAGCTGGAACGATCAGGGTACACCTGTATCCCGAGCCTTTGGCGACGTCTATTTCTCAAACGAGAGCGGGCTGGAAGAGACGCGCCATGTGTTCCTGGGGGGTAACCAGCTGCCCGATCGTTTCGCTCATCATTCGCGCGATCTTTTTATTGCTGCCGAGACTGGTTTTGGGACTGGTCTTAATTTTTTAACGCTGTGGCAGGCGTTCGATCGCCACCTAAAAACGCAGCCAGAAGCGAGATTACAACGTTTACACTTTATCAGCTGTGAGAAATATCCTTTAAGCGTCACCGATTTAGCCAGCGCCCACGCCAGCTGGCCTGAGCTGGCTGACTATGCGGCGAGACTGCGCGAACAGTGGCCGGTTGCCCTTCCCGGCTGTCATCGCCTGCTGCTGGAAGGGGGCCGCATCACGCTTGACCTCTGGTTTGGTGATATTAACCAACTAATTCCTGCTTTTGATGGCACTCTGCAACAGCAGGTGGATGCCTGGTTCCTGGACGGCTTTGCGCCGTCAAAGAACCCTGATATGTGGACACCCGAGCTGTTTAATTGTATGGCCCGCCTGGCCCGTAAAGGCGCCACCTTTGCCACTTACACTGCGGCTGGCTTTGTACGCAGGGGGTTACAGGCGGCCGGATTTAACGTGGTGCGCAGCAAAGGCTTTGGCCCGAAACGTGAAATGCTCTGCGGCACGCTGGACGAGGCACTTCCCCGTGAAGATCGTCTGCCGTGGTACTCTCGTCCCGCAGCCAGAGATGACGATATCGCCATTATCGGCGGCGGCATTGCCAGCGCCCTTCTCTCTCTGGCGCTGTTGCGCCGGGGCAAAAAAGTCACGCTCTATTGTGCCGATCCCCTTCCCGCTCAGGGTGCTTCCGGCAACCGACAGGGTGCGCTCTACCCGCTGCTTAATCAGCATGACCCGGCGCTGGCACGCTTTTTCCCCAGCGCCTTCACCTTTGCCCGCCGGTTATATGACAGCCTTCCGGTAGACTTTGACCACGACTGGTGCGGCGTCACGCAGTTGGGTTGGGATGAGAAAAGCCGGGAGAAAATCGCTAAGCTTTTAACTATGGGGCTGCCCGAAGTGATTGCCAAAGAGGTTTCAACCGCACAGGCAGAAGCGTTGTGCGGCGTTGAAACCGGCTGCGGCGGCATCACTTATCCGCTGGGCGGCTGGCTTTCACCCGGAGAGTTAACGTCAGCACTGTTTGCGCTGGCCTGTCAGCAAGGGCTGAGCGTTTACTGGGAACATCAGCTGATATCCCTTCAGAATGAGGAGGAGAGCTGGCAGCTCCGGTTCAGCCAGCAGCCAGCACGGCGCCACAGCAATGTGGTACTGGCAACCGGCCACACGCTGGCTTCTTTTGCACAGAGTGAAAACCTGCCGGCCTATGCGGTGAGCGGTCAGGTCACCCATATTCCCACCACAGCGGCGCTCAGCAGACTCAGGCAGGTGCTCTGTTACGATGGCTATCTGACGCCCGCTAACCCCGCTAATCAGCATCACTGCATTGGTGCCAGCTATCACCGCGCCGATACTTCAACGGCGTACCGGGAAGAAGATCAGCAGGAAAATCGCGAGCGCCTGATCCGCTGCCTGCCTGAGGCGGACTGGCCGAAGGAGGTGGATGTCAGCGCAGGCGAGGCCCGTAGCGGTGTCCGTTGCGCCAGCCGCGATCATCTGCCGATGTTTGGCCCGCTGCCCGATTATCAACGGACGCTGGAAATCTATGCGGATTTAGCGCAAAAAAGGGAGCAGGCCCCTCCGGCGCCCATCTTTCCGGGGCTTTTCGTGCTGGGCGCGCTGGGATCACGCGGCCTGTGCAGTGGCCCGCTGGCGGCAGAAGTGCTGGCCGCAGAGATGTGTGGTGAGCCGATCCCTCTGGATGCCGATACGCTGGGCGCAATGCACCCTAATCGTTACTGGGTAAGAAAGTTGCTGAAGGGAAAAGCGGTGAAACCCTCTCTCTGAAAGGAAGGCGGCTGACAGAGAAAACTGAGAACCCATGGCTGCTATAAGCAAGTAGCAGACAGTGTGCTGTGTTCATTATCCGGTACTTTAGTAGTGAAAGCCGATCGCGCTGAAGGAGGAAAGAGAGCGTACATGGTGGATATTATGTAAATAAGAGCAACTTGAATAAGAGGAATGAAATGATCTGGCTGATTGTGAAATATGCGGTGACCGCTGGGATGGTTGTGCTTATCTCCGAGGTGGCAAAACGAAGCGATCGTCTGGGCGGCCTGTTAGCTGCGTTGCCGCTGATGACTGTTCTGGTACTGATATGGATGAAGCTTGAGGGGCAAACACAGGAGAAGATCGCCAGCCATGCATGGTACACGTTTTGGTACGTGCTCCCGACACTTCCCATGTTTCTCTGCTTTCCTCTCATTTTCCAGCGGGGGGATTCTGGGTCGCTCTTCTGGTCTCCTGCATTATGACCGTGGTAATTTTTTGGGGGTACGCGCTTGTGCTTCGCCGCTTCGGTCTTGAGCTTATGTGATACATGTTCAGTTAAGAACTGTTTTTTAACCGCCTTTTCGCTGGGATTATCCTCTTCCCGTTGATTAAAACAGTGTGAATCGAAAACGACCACTGTTTGCTCAGGCTGTGGAAAACGACTTATTAATCCCTGGTTTAAGCAGCGGTTTTCTATGATCAACCATTCTTGATAAACCTATTAAGTAAGCTGCTTTATCTAATTAAATTAAACCAATACCGTTAAATATTGCTGCATATATGGCTCCCGCTTTAAAGATCAGGGCAGGCATAAGGTGACGATAGCAGTCGCAATTCAATCCCCCCAGCGCGAGCTGAGCGAGTTCTACCGGCAGTTAAGGGAGCAGCCGTGGCCGCTGGAAGCGGGCCTGCCCGCGATGATCATAAAAAATATGTCTGCTGAGCCGCTGCTCTTTCAGTCCGGCACCTGTAGTCCGGGACTTGAGCTGCTTGACGTTTATACTTACCCGTGCTGGTTTCGGTCTGACGTCGCCTTATCCCTGGGTGCAACTGGCCACGCTTTGAGGGAGCTTTTGATGATGGCCAACAGCTCTTAATCCGTTGTGGCACGGCTGAGGATAATGCAGGCGGAATGTGGGCGGTCTGGCGAAGTTATTTAACTATTCTGGCAGCCTGAACCTGAGCAGGATGTCGTCCTGCCTGAACTGTATGGGCTGACGGTCAGAGAGGGAGCGTCTGAAAAGGAAGTTAGTGGCGGATTTGTGCCAGGTCGTCTTCAGTAAGACCAGTCATTTTCATGATGGTGTTGCGATCAAGGCCGTTTTGCAGCATGGTTCGGGCTACTTCAAGTTTGCCTTCAAGTTTACCTTTCTCAACGCCACGTTGTTCTCCAAGCTGGATACCTTTCTCAATACCCTTCTCGATACCCTTCTCTTCAAGTTGTTGTGCGATGGACATAAGTGCGTCTCCATGTTGCGGCACACGCTGTGCCAGCTCTTGAACAAAGGCTTCAGCGTCTGAGGTTTCGCCAGCCTGTACAATATAGTGTACCAGTGATACTACCTGTGATGAAGAAAGATATCCGCCCAGTAAAATAGGCACCAGCCTGTCCACCAGTTCTGCCAGGTCCCGCTGATGAATATGTTTTTGCAGCAGGGTCAGGGCGGCCATACTGCGATGACCTGCGATTTCGTCATCCGGAATGACGGTAACATCCACCAGCGGGAAAGCAGTGCTGTAGAGCCTGCCTGCCAGTTCCGGATCGTCAAACTCATCCAGCCATTGGGTAGAGTACGGATACGGGCTGCGCTTACCGGTATAGAAGAGTACCGGTATTACCAGCGGTAATTTTTTATGGCCTGCCTCCAGATGGCGCTGCATGGCGGCCACCGCATAGCGGATCAGGCGAAAGGCCATATGTTTATCTGGCGTTGACTGGTGTTCGATCAGGACATGAATGTAACCATCACCGGCTGAAGTTTTCAGGCTGTAGAGCACGTCGCTGAAATACTGACGGAGGTCATCCTCGACGAAAGAGCCGGACTCCAGCTTCAGTGTATTGAGATCGCAGATGGCACGCAGTTCTGCGGGGAGGTGAAGTTCCATGAAATCACGGGCAATATCCGGCTGCGTCAGAAACTGCCGGAACGTGGCATCGTGGGGTGTGGGAGAGCTGCTTTTCTTCATCATCAGTCCGGGTTCCGAAAAATGACCCGGACAGATTACCACAGCCACCAGAATGCTGGTATGGACAGAGCGTTGTATTACTACTCCTTCCGTCATGGAATGGCTTACTCTCCTGAAATCAGTGCAATAGCTGAATTCAGTTATGTTGCCTCTGGGGTGAACGGCTATAAGTATTGCTGGCTGTAATTCGAATACATTTGCAACCAGGCTTGATAAAGTGCTTGCGCTCAGCGTGCCTGTCAGAACACCAGAGAAGCTGTTTAGCAGGGAAAGGCCGCTCGAGCCGGCACTTCATTCTCCGGGCCGTCAGCGTATCGTTGAAAGTACCTTTGAGCATTTCGGACTGAGAACGCCTCTGAGATATCTGACCGGACTGGCACGATGAGTGAGGGATTTCCGTACTATGTCAGGTCACTCTGCAAGGAATCCCTGGCTTAACAGGTTTGATGAGGGAAAGGCTGAAAGAGGCTGATGAAGAAGCCAGGCGGCACGGTGGCCGCCCGGTTTCAGACTGGTTTACGGGCTTGCAGGAAAAGATTGTCCCACATGCCGATCACCAGCGCCTGATCGCGCGGCGACAGCTCACCGGCGTGAATGGCGTTTTGCAGGCTCTGTTGCACCTGGATCTGTAGTGCTTCCGGAGTATGTTCACCCTTCTGTTCAATCTCGGCCACCGCCAGCGTCAGATGCCCGCGCAGATAGCCGCTGGCAAAGAGTTCGTCGTCGCTGGCGCTTTCCACCATATCGTCGATCAGAGCCAGAATACGCGCCTCAAATTCATCGATCATACCATTCCTTATCCATATCTTCCCCGCGGTTACAGATCTTCCGGCCAGGGAAACTGTGCCGCCGTTAGCGGGGGTGTTGAGTAATACGAGCAGAGTTCGGTAACAAAACGGGCTGGACGGGCTGGCAGGCCCTTCTCCAGATGCATCATTACCTGAGCATGGACTTTCCGCTGAAACGCGATGCGATCCGGTTCACAATCTCCATTGAGATTGTCACAACTTACATTGAAGGGAAACCCTGCCGCAACACAAAACATCCACTCCAGCGACTGCGGTTTCACTTCCACCGCTTCAAACTGATGCTGGGTCATGGCATCCCGCCCGTCCGGGCAATACCAGTAGCCAAAATCCACTTGCTTACGCCGCTCGCTGCCTGCGATACACCAGTGTGAAATTTCGTGCAGCGCGCTGGCATAGTAGCCGTGAGCAAAGATCACGCGGTGATAGTCAACCTGCTCATCAGCAGGAAGATAGATCGGTTCGTCGTCGCCTTTAATCAGGCGTGTCTGAAAATCCTGAAAAAAGCAGCGGTCAAAAATCTCAATCAGCTGCGAATAGTGATGGGTCTCGTTCATTTTTCTTCTGAAACTCTGAATTGAATTAATACGCTGCACCAGATCCGGGCAGTTCCCTCTGCCGTTGGCCTTCAGCTAAACAGCTGATGGCACCATGCGGCGATGGCCGCGCCGTGGCTCTCATAGAGCAATTTGGCGCTCATTACCGCAGAGACAATCACCACCATCGGACGGATCAGCGTCTGGCCACGGCTCAACACCATGCGGGCGCCCAGACGGGCGCCGCAAATGGCACCCACCAGCATCACCAGCCCGGTCCCCCATACCACTTTGCCGCCAAACATAAAGAACAGCAGGCCGCCTAAGTTGGAGGTAAAATTGAGCACTTTGGCATGCGCGGTCGATTTCGCCAGGTTATAACCGCACAGGGTAACGAAAGCGAGCGCATAGAACGAACCTGCGCCGGGGCCAAAGAAACCGTCGTAAAAGCCCACGCAGCCGCCCGCAACCAGCGCAAACGGCAGCCCATGCAGACGGCGCTGGCGGTCTTCCTCGCCAATTTTAGGCATCAGCAGAAAATAGAGGCCTATGGTAATCAGCAGCACCGGCAGGATCTGGCGCAGCAGCTCCGCCCGGATATGCTGGATCAGGATTGCGCCGATTATCGCGCCAATAAACGTCATCGCAATATTGAGCTTCTGTTCGCTCAGGTTGACCGCTTTCCTGCGCACAAAATAGAGGCTCGCCGAGAACGAGCCGCCCACTGACTGCAATTTGTTGGTGGCAATAGCCTGCGCCGGTGAGAGTCCCACGGACATCAGCGCCGGAACGGTAAGTAATCCACCGCCTCCGGCAATAGAATCAATAAATCCGGCCAGCATAGCCACAAAGAACAGCAGCCCAACCAGCAGGGGGCTGATGACAAACCAATCCATCTTCGGTTCCTAAAGCAGATGTTTATCCAGTAATGCCTGACAGGAAGGCGGCAACGGCGGCGGCTCACGCTTCACCGGCGTACCCGTGCCTGGTTTTGGCGGCAGGAACCAGCTTTGCAGCTCGGCACCACAGCCGTCTCCGGCAGGCGGCACAGGCTGATCCTGGCACTCCAGGCTGCCAGCGGGACAGCGCAGCCGGACATGCATATGCGCCCGATGTCCAAACCAGGGGCGCACTTTACGCAGCCAGTCACGGTCGGCACCCGCATCTTCACAAAGCTGCTTTTTAATTGCAGGATTAACGAAGATGCGTGTTACTTCCTCATCTTTCGCTGCAAGTTTAATCAGGCTGTCTATCTCTGGCTGCCAGTGGCGCGCCACCACATTTTTACCGTTGGCGGCCACCAGATCCAGCGGCTGCGGCTTAAGTAACATCTGCGAGGTCCAGCGCGTTTTCGGCAGCTGGAGCCAGATATCGACATCCAGCCCCGACTGGTGGCTGGCGTGACCGCTGCTGAAGCGCCCTCCCGCTGCCATACCCATATCGCCAATCAGCACTTCCCCCAGTTGCAGGTTATGCACCTGGGTGCTGAGACGCTGAATAAACAGGATCAAATCAGGATGGCCGTAAAAACGGCGCTGATCCTGCCGCATCACCTGGTAATCAGGAGAGTTAAGCGGCAGCGCCTGTGCGCCGACGATACAGCCGTTGGCAAACTGGCCAATCGACTGCGGCGAACCGCTAATCGGCTGGCGAATGGATTGCCATGGCGTGGCCGCCAGAGTGGCGGTAGTGACCAGCAGAGCACAAAGCGCAAACAGCGTCTTTTTCATTCGGTTACCAGCGAGGAATATCCGTGTGCACATCAGCATTCTGAGCACGCTGACGCAGTAAATGATCCATCAATACGATCGCCATCATCGCCTCGGCGATCGGCACCGCGCGGATCCCTACGCAGGGATCGTGGCGACCTTTGGTGATCATCTCCACTTCTTCTCCGAAGCGGTTAATGGTTTTGCCCGGCACGGTAATGCTGGAGGTGGGCTTCATCGCCAGGGTTGCCAGGATCGGCTGCCCGCTGCTGATACCCCCTAAAATGCCGCCCGCATGATTGCTCTGGAAGCCATCCGCACGGATCTCATCACGATGCTGGCTGCCACGCTGGCTGACCACGGCAAAGCCGTCACCAATCTCCACCCCTTTCACCGCATTGATGCTCATCAGCGCATGGGCCAGATCCGCATCCAGACGGTCAAACACCGGCTCACCCAGGCCTGTGGGCACGTTTTCTGCCATAACAGCGACTTTGGCGCCAATAGAGTCGCCCTCTTTTTTGAGCGCACGCATCAGCTCATCCAGCGCCTCAATTTTGTCCGGATCGGGGCAGAAAAAGGGGTTTTGCTCGACCTGATCCCACTCTTTCAGCTCGCAGGCTACATCGCCAATCTGCGCCAGATAGCCGCGCACTTTGATGCCATGTTTCAGCGCCAGATATTTTTTTGCAATAGCCCCCGCCGCGACGCGCATCGCTGTTTCACGGGCTGAAGAACGCCCGCCGCCGCGGTAGTCGCGCAGGCCATATTTCTGCTCGTAGGTGTAATCAGCATGACCGGGACGGAATACATCCTTGATTTCACTGTAATCCTGCGAACGTTGATCGGTATTTTCAATCAGCAAGCCAATGCTGGTGCCGGTAGTGACGCCTTCAAACACGCCCGATAAAATTTTCACCTGATCTGGTTCACGGCGCTGAGTGGTATAGCGAGACGTGCCCGGACGGCGGCGATCCAGATCGTGCTGCAAATCAGCTTCCGTCAGCGGAATGCCGGGCGGCACGCCATCAACAATACAGCCAAGCGCCAGTCCGTGAGACTCCCCGAAGGTGGTGACGCGGAAGAGTTTTCCAATCGTGTTTCCGGCCATAATGTCCTCTTTATATTTTTATTAATCTTTATAGATGCTGAAGTGGTGCCGGGCGTCAATAATCTGCTGGCGGGTCAACATAAAGACGCCGTCGCCGCCGTTTTCAAATTCCAGCCAGGTAAAGGGCACGTCCGGGTACTGATCCATCATATGCACCATGCTGTTGCCCACTTCACAAATCAACACACCCTGCTCTGTCAGGTAGTCCGGCGCATTAGCCAGAATACGGCGGGCCAGTTTCAGACCATCGCTCCCGGCGGCCAGACCCAGTTCCGGTTCGTGGCGGAACTCGCCCGGCAAATCACCCATATCTTCCATATCCACATAAGGCGGATTGGTGACAATCAGATCGTAAGGGGTTTTTGGCAACTCACGGAACAGGTCGGCGCGAATTGGCGTAACCTGGTGAGTAAGACCATGAGCTTCAATGTTTTGCTCCGTCACCGCCAGCGCATCGGTAGAGATATCTACCGCATCCACTTCGGCTTCCGGGAAGGCGTAAGCGCAGGCAATAGCAATACAGCCGCTGCCGGTACACATATCCAGAATATGCGTCGGTTCACCGGAGATCAGCCCGGCAAACCGGTCGTTGATCAGCTCACCAATGGGTGAACGTGGGACCAGCACCCGCTCGTCAACATAAAACTCGTGACCACAGAACCAGGCTTTGTTAGTAAGGTAAGCGACCGGAATACGTTCATTGATGCGGCGAATAACACGTTCGACAATACGGTGACGCTCGCTGGAGGTCAGCCTTGCCGTGCGCATATCTTCCGGGATATCCAGCGGCAGATAGAGGGTGGGCAATACCAGCTGCACGGCTTCATCCCAGGGATTGTCGGTGCCGTGACCATACCAGAGATCGGCTGCGGAAAAGCGGCTGACTGACCAGCGCAGCATATCCTGAATGGTGTGCAGTTCACTGACTGCCTCATCAACGAAAATTTTGTCCAATGTGCCCTCCAACAGGCCAAACTCAACTCGGCAGCTAGTTTGCCATGAAGCGGACCATAATTCAGCGCGGCGGCGTGAAAAAGCTGACTTTTGTTTTTTGCCTTAACAACTCAAGGTAGACTGTGGTCAGAAAAGACGACGCTGCGGGACAGTTTGCGCCCGAAAACCCGGATGATGAGAATTCAATGAGTAAAAAACAGCCCCTCAGCGCCGAAGACCAGGCCTTGTTTCGTGGATTAATGACCGGCACCCGCAAGCTGGCACAGGACACTATCGTGCATAAACCGCTGCGGAAGAAAATTTCTGAGGTTCCACAAAAAAAACTGCTCTCTGAGCAGATGGATGCCAGCCACTATTTTTCTGATGAATTTCAGCCGCTGCTGGCTGAAGAGGGCCCCATGCGTTACGTGCGCAGTGACGTCAGTCATTACGAACTCAAAAAGCTGCGCCGCGGGGATTACACGCCGGAGATTTTTCTCGATTTGCACGGATTAACGCAAAGGCAGGCGAAAGCGGAACTGGGTGCGCTGATTGCAGCATGTCGCCGCGAGCACATTTTTTGTGCCAGCGTCATGCATGGTCACGGCAAACATGTACTGAAACAGCAAACGCCTTTATGGCTGGCCCAGCATCCCATGGTGATGGCATTTCATCAGGCGCCAAAACTCTTTGGCGGCGATGCAGCCCTGCTGGTATTGATTGAGATAGAGGAGTGGTTGCCGCCTGAGCTGCCCTGAAGCAGACGACTCAGGGCCGGAAGGAACCGGCCCTGAAGAGTTACATGGCTTTAGCCAGTTTTGACGGACTAACCTGCCATTCCAGGATGCCGCTGCTGCTGTCAGCATTAAAATCGATGCTGGCAATGGCCGAGGTGGCAAACATGGGCGGTGATTCCTGAGGGCAGAGTTCGGAAACCAGGTAGCCCACCAGAGGCAGGTGAGAGATGACCAGTACTGAAGCCACGCCTTCCTTCGCCAGTACCTGTAGATAGCTGGCAACTAACGCCGGGTCACCACCGGGCGTCAGTTCGGACAGAATATCCTGCCCCTCCGGCAACGTCAGTCCTTCACGCACCGTTGACAGCGTCTGTTCAGCACGTAAATAGGGGCTGACCAGCACACGTTCAATATTCACTGCCTGGCCGTTAAGCCAGTTCGCCATCTGGCGTGATTCATTACATCCGCAATGAGTCAGAGGTCTTACAGAATCACTAGCCGCATCTAAGGCAGCATCGCCGTGACGCATAATGAAAACTTGCATAATGCACCGCTGTTGTTAAACATAAACGCCGGAAAAAAGAACTTCCCGACTCTTCATTCAGTGAATGAACGCTGTGTTGTACCTTAATGCCGGAAGTTAAGTCAACCGATTGTTTACAAATTGAGCGCTTTACGGAACAGTGCCAAAGTGCCCCTTTTCACAGTGTAAATCTAACCCCCTGAATCCCCATGGCTATTGTGCTTACTCTCCGTTTTGTAAAAGGTTTCTTCTGAACTGGCCCGCTTTAATAAAGCCTCGCACGGGGTAAAGCGTTCGCCGTAAGACTCCTTCAGCCGCTCTAATGTGTTAACGATAGCAGCGGCCCCTGTTCTGTCCATATAGTGGAAAGGGCCGCCGAGGAAAGGAGGAAAACCGATGCCAAAGACGGCACCAACGTCGCCATCCCTCGCACAGCGAATCACCCCTTCATCCAGCGTTCTTGCCGCCTCATTCAGCATCATCATCACACAACGTTCGGCAATGGATTGAGCGCTGAGATGCGTTTTTGGCGTCAGGTTTAACAAGGTATAAATTTCCGGATCTACCGCTTTCTTTTTGCCGAGGGTTTTACGCCTGTACTGATAAAATCCCCGGCCATTTTTGCGCCCTTTACGCCCATCTTTTAGTACCGCATTCAACTGGTCTGGCGCTCTGAAGCGTTCGCCCCAGGCGCTTTCAAGAACGGGAAGAATATGCGTCCCAATATCGATACCCACTTCATCCAGTAACTGTATTGGCCCTACAGGAAAACCGAAATTTTCCAGCGCACGGTCAATCGCCTCTACCGGTTCGCCCTCCAGCAGACAGCGCATCGCTTCATTTATATAAGGCGCCAGAATGCGATTAACATAAAAACCCGCGCGGTCGGCTACAACAATGGGCGTTTTTCCCTGTTTCTTCGCCAGTGCTACTGTGGTGGCCACAGTTTCTGATGAGGTGCCTGCATGGGGGATCACCTCTACCAGCGGCATCTTGTCTACCGGACTGAAGTAGTGCAGCCCGATGACGTTTTCAGGCCGCTGAGCATTTGCTGCAATATCTGCAATGGGTAAGGAAGAAGTATTGGAAGCAAAGAGCGTCCGGGCTGAGGTATTCGCCTCTACTTCAGCCACCATCTTCTGCTTCAGCGCCAGCTCTTCAAAAACCGCTTCGATAATGATATCCCGGTGATGGAAGCCCTGAAAATCGGTGCCGCCACCTATCATGGCCATCTGCCGCTGGCGTTCGGCGGGACGGATATGCCGACGCTGCACGCTTTTGCTCAGCAGATCCCAGCTGTATTTCATCGCATGGTTAATGCCTTCCGGGGAGATATCTTTAATGCGCACCGGCAATTTGCCACGCGTGGCGGTGACATAAGCAATTCCTCCGCCCATCAACCCTCCCCCCAGTATGCCGACCGACTTCACCTCGCGGGGTTCAGCCTCTGCCCCCCACTCTTTTTTCATTTCCGTGGTGGCAAAAAAGAGGCTGCGCAACGCGGCCGATTCCGGCGTCATCGCCAGTTGACCAAAGGCTTTCGCCTCTTCGCCATAGCCAATCAGACTTCCCTGTTGCAGACCCTTGCGCACCACACAGAGAATTTTCCGCGTCGCCGGATAGTTACCCCTGGTTTTGGCTTCCGTCTTTTTACCTGCCAGCGAGAAGAGCAAGGCTCTGCCTGCTGGCGCACTGAACAGGCGCTCGCGCAGGGGCAAAGCTTTATGTGTTTTACGTCCCTTTAACACCATTTTTACGGCTGTTTCCAGCAGGATTGTTTGCGGCACGGCGTCATCCACCAGCCCCAATTTCAACGCCTGCTTAGCCCGCAACGTTTTACCGGTCAGGATCATCTCCAGCGCCTGCGAGACACCAATCAGCATGGGCAGACGTTGCGTCCCCCCGGAGCCTGGCAGCAGGCCAAGCTGCACTTCCGGCAGCCCCAGCCGGGTTTTGTCATCCAGCGTGCAGACGCGCTGATTGCAGGCCAGCGCCAGCTCCAGCCCGCCGCCGAGACAGGCTCCATGAATGGCGGCCACGACCGGCACCGCCAGGGAGGCAATCTCAGACATCACCTTTTGCCCTTCAAGCGCCAGCGCTTCCGCCTCCTTTGCCGTTTTGCAGCGGTCAATCATCGAGATATCGGCCCCGGCAATAAACGAATCGGGTTTGCCGGATATCAGCACCAGCCCGGCAAGATGGGGATTGCTGCGTGCTTCGCTAATCACCTGCCGAATCTGCTCCGCAAATTCAGCTTTCAGCGTGTTCATCTTCTCGCCAGGCACATCAATAGTAATGATGCCGACGTTATCCAGTCGCATGGTCAGCCCAAAGGCTTTGCCGTTTTCCATTATTCCGCCTCCAGTACCATTGCTGCCCCTAAACCACCCGCTGCACAGGCGGTAACCAGCCCAAGACCGCCGCCGCGACGTCGCAACTCGTTCAGCGTCTGCGTGATCATTCTGGCTCCCGTGGCGGCAAAAGGATGCCCATAGGCGATAGAGCCGCCCAGCACGTTGAATTTCTCCTGATCTACCTCACCCAGCGCATGGGGACGGTTTAAAACCTCACGGGCGAAACGCTCGTCTGCAAATACCTTAAGATTCGCCAGCGTCTGGGCGGCAAATGCCTCGTGCATATCAATCAGCGTCAGATCGCCAAGGGTGATCCCTGCTCTGTCCAGCGCTATTGGCGAAGCGTAGGAGGGGCCAAGCAGCATGTCCTGCCAGACGTCAGTGGCGGTAAAGGCGTAGCTGCGCAGATAGCCAAGCGGCACCAGCCCCAGCTCACGCGCGCGCGATTCCGTCATCAGCACCACGGCGGCGGCGCCATCTGTCAACGGCGTACTGTTGGCAGCCGTTACCGTGCCGTGCTGGCGATCAAAAGCGGGACGAAGGCGGGAGTACTCTTCCAGAGAGGAGTTAAGGCGGACGTTGTTGTCCTTTGCAAAGGGTTTAAGCCAGGGCGGCACAAAAGCGGTCATCACTTCCGCCTCCAGCCGCCCCTCTTCCCAGGCTCTGGCGGCGCGCTGATGTGAGCGGTGGGCCAGAGCATCCTGCTGTTCGCGGCTGATACCGTGGCTTTTCGCCATCTGCTCTGCGGTATCCCCCATACGTAAGCCGGTGGAGTATTCCGCCACGGCAGGTGGCACAGGCAGCAGGTCACGTGGGCGTAACTCGCTGAACAGTTTCATTTTTTGTGAAAAGGTTTTGGCTTTATTCAGGTCGACAAGAATACGGCCCAGCTTTTTACTTACGCCAATGGGCAGCACGGAAGAGGAATCAGCGCCTCCGGCGATGCCAGCCTGAACAGTGCCAGCCAGCAGGCTTTCCGCTACGTTAGCTACCGCCTGAAAACTGGTGGCGCAGGCCCGGCTGACGCTGTAGGCATCGGTCTGCACGTTAAGCCCGCTTCCCAGCACAATCTCCCTGGCGATGTTCGGTGCTTCCGGCATCTGCACCACCTGGCCGAAAACCAGTTGCTCAATCACCTCCGGCGGCAGTTCGCTCCGCGCCATCAGTTCACTGACCACCATTCTGCCCAGCTCCACAGCAGGGACGCCATGTAAGGCTGTAGCCTGACGGGCAAACGGGGTACGGAGTCCGTGCGTAATCGCGATGCGTTCGCCCTGACGCGTCAGCAAAGGAAGTGCCTTGCTCATTCTGATCACCCTTGAAATCCAAACGGCATCATTGCCAAAGAGGTCTGACCTCTAAGGTTAACCAGATTTCTGCGTTCTGCACGGGAATTAAGAGAAAATTGCGAGAGGAAACACGCTTCGGGAACAATGAGCGGGCAACGCCCGCTCATGCCGGGGATTAACGCAGGCCGAGCTGGAAAATCATTGTTTCTGCCTGACAGCTGAAAGTGAAGTCAGCCTCAAGCAGTACGCCGCTGGCCTGTTCGCTGAAGCGGGCCTCAATAACGCAGGGATCGGACTCTACCTGACGCGCTTTTTCAGTCAGCGTCGCCAGCATCGCTTCCGCCTGCTGGCGGGTTTCATACAGCTGGCTCCAGCTGGCGGTGCAGTCGGTATTATCCATAATGGTGCCTACATCAACACAGCAGCAGGCGGCCGTTTCATTTGCACTGCATTTTTTCAGAGCATTGGTCATAAGGGATCTCCGGTTAGCCGCTAAAACGGCAGAAGTAAAATCACTGGGATCTATTTTACGCCTGCCGTGAAAGGTTGTCTGGCCGGGGCCACGGATAGCGCCGTTAAGTGACGAAAATCACAGTTAAAATTGATCTGAAACAAGTTAGACTGGCGATGCCCAATCCGGGTTCCCTGCTTTTTGCTATGCAGATCGCTTTTCTTGGATCATTTTAGAAATATTTATAAAACAATATTGCAACATGAGCACAGGTCAGACCTATACTGGGGCCACTGGTCTGATTTGTTCGCCGTCTGTCAGTCCCTACACTTTACAATCTCCTGTTACTTCATGTAACAGAGTTTAATAAAAACCAGATAAATGAGGTTGTGGTCATGAACCATAAAAACCTGTTTGCGAAATCTGCGCTTGCTGTTGCAGTGGCAATTGTTACGTCGAACGTTTATGCAGCCGGCTTTCAACTGAATGAATTCTCCACCATCGGGTTGGGCCGCGCTTATTCCGGCGAAGGCGCAATTGGTGATACCGCAGCCTCTGCCAGCCGCAACCCGGCCACAATGGCGCTGATGGATCGCCCGATGTTCTCCATCGGCGCGGTATTTATTGATCCTGATGTTAATATTGATGGTGACAGCCAGTCTGGCCAAAGCCTGAATGCCAATAATATTGCGCCGACGCAATGGGTACCGAATATTCATTATGTTCAGCCAATTAACGATCAATGGTGGCTCGGGGCTTCCGCCACTTCTAATTATGGTCTGGCAACCGAATTTAATGATGATTACACAGCTGGTCCTTATGCCGGTAAAACCGATCTGCAAACCGTTAACTTTAATTTGAGCACCGCTTACCGTCTGAATCAGCATTTTAGTTTTGGCGTTGGTTTTGACGCGGTTTATGCGCGGGCGAAAATCGAACGTTATGCCGGAGAAACAGGCCCGGCTCTTGGTCTGCCAGCAGATACGCAGATTGCACACCTCAAGGGTGATGAATGGGGCTACGGCTGGAACGCCGGTATCCTTTATGAAGTCGATGATAATAACCGCTTCGGCTTTACCTATCGTTCCGAAGTAAAAATCGATTTTGATGGCGATTATAAAAGCAGTATTCCTGCCGCATTTAACCCTATTAATCAGGCCGGCAATTTTGGCCTGCCTTACGGCACCAGCGGCAGCACCATTCCGGGTTCGTTGACCCTGAACCTGCCGGAAATGTGGGAGCTTTCGGGCTACCATAAAGTGGCACCGCAGTGGGCGGTGCACTACAGCCTGGCTTACACCAGCTGGAGCCAGTTCCAGGAGTTGAAAGCAACCGGTACCCAGGGACAGACGCTGTTCCAGAAAACCGAGGAGTATAAAGATGCCTACCGCATTGCTCTCGGAACCTCCTATTACTATGACGAAAACTGGACTTTCCGCACCGGTATCGCTTTTGACGACAGTCCGGTGCCTGCCGAGAACCGCTCTATCTCCATTCCGGACCAGGATCGTCTCTGGCTGAGCGCCGGTGCTTCCTATGCCTTTAACCAGGATGCGTCAGTGGATGTGGGCCTCTCCTGGATGCACGGCCAGCACGTCACGGTTGAAGAAGGCGGCTATACCTTTAACTCTACCGGTAAAGCCTGGCTGTATGGGGCAAGCTTTAACTACAAGTTCTGATTACCTCTACAAAAGCAAAAGGCCTGTCATAAGACAGGCCTTTTTTATGGCTTAGTAACGGGCATTTCACATTATCCTGAACAGCCGTCGCCTGGAGCAGCGCAACGGGCCATGTAAAAAGCTGTCACACAGGACATCGCAACGGACTAGTTGGAATCGATATCGTCCAAATCGCCCTGAATGGCTGCCGCGTTCGGATTTTCCTGCGGGATTAACTTGCCATCGCTGGCCAGGAAGTCATGACGCTGGAAGTAAGCCGCACGGACAAAGGCGTAAGGGTCCTGCGAGTTGCGCAGGATTGCATCAGAATCCAGCAGTTGAGAACGAGTTTCCACGCCTTCCAGCGCCCACTTACCAGCGGACATCCACCAGGTTAGCCAGCTCAGCGGAGCATAGAGATTGTCTACCAGACCCCCTACATCTTCACGCGGAGTAAAGCCACCGTAACCCGGCACTTCAACATAGGGACCATAGCCAACGCCATAGTTGCCCAGCGTACTGCCGAACCCGCGCGCTTCTTCTTTCGCCAGCTTGGGGTTCGCCATAGTCGCCACATCAATAAAGCCGCCCATCCCCAGAATGGTATTCAGGAAGAAACGGTTGAAGTGAATCATCGCTTTATAAGGTTTGCCCTCAATAAAGTAGTTCACCATGGTGGAAGGTTCATCCAGGTTACTGAGGAAATTGCTCAAGCCGGTGCGGGCAGGCACCGGAAGATAGTCACGCCAGGCTACCGCCACAGGGCGTACCACATAGGGGTCCAGCACGTTGTAGTTAAAGTTGAACATGGAACGGTTAAATCCTTCGAACGGATCCGATCGCCCCTGCGGCGCATCCGCCGTGTTCGAACTGGCACACCCAATCAGCAACACGCTGGCCAGCGCTACGCCCGTTATGCGGTAGCTCATATCTTTCTCCCTGTGATCAATGTAATACCGCCGTTACGGCTGCTGCTGATTAATCTCAACAGCCAGCTGCTGGTGACCGTCAAAAGACGTAACGGCGCTGAGTCCAAACCAGTCGCCTGGCTGCGGATTCGCGCTACCGTCGCGCGAGATGCGAACGCGTACCTGAACCTGCTGCTGCGCTGAGAGCAGACGCTGCGGCATCATGGCGTTGCTGTCATCCAGCGTCAGCGATAGTGGAAAATGGCCTAACGGTAATTTTTTCACCGCCACCGGGACGGGAGAAACACCATCAGCAACAGAAATATACAACACTCCATCCGCAGGTAACATTTTTTCTGCCCCTGGCGACAGGGAGACAGAAAGCGCCAGATGGCTGTTTTGCTTACCAGATTCGGTTTTTGCCTGTTCGATGCTGCGCTGGATCATGATCACGCGCTTATCGTCAGCAGGTAACAATTGTAACATCTTTTGCCAGACTGCAATGGCTTCAGGGTAGTGCTGCTGGCTAAAAGCATTAAATGCCAACAGGCTCAGCACCCGCAGATTGCTCCCGTCAGTTTTCACCATTTCATCCAGCATAACCGCAGCCTGACGATTATCCTGCGGGTCCGGCGATCGGGTCAGAACATCAGCATAGCTGAGCTTTACTTCAGGATCGTTTGGCGCCAGTTGCAGCGCGTGCTGGAAGGCCTGGGTAGCGGTGGCAGCATTGTTCAGCACCATGCCGATTCGTCCCAGCATCAGCCAGTCATTGACGTTCTGTGGATCGTTCTGTAATGAGCTACGCACGCCCAGGCCCAGCCTGGCCAGCTGTTCCATCGTCAGCGGCCTGGCAGCGGGGTCCATCACCTGCGTACGCAGAGCAGGCAGATCGTTTTGCACCTGCTGCCAGGATAAAACCTGCGCGAAGCCGCCCGTCTTGAAGTAAAAACCCAGGCTGACCAGGATCAGCACCAGCACGCCCGGCAGCAGCACCCAACGGCCTACGCTGCGCTCCCTGCCCTCTTCATCCTGAGGAATATCCAGCAGCAGGGTTTGCTGCAACTCACGCACCATTTCCGGCCGCTCGCCCACTACGCCCTGCTCTTCATCTTCCTCCAGCTCTTTCAGACGCTGATGATAAAAAGATTTATTCAGCGCATCGCGATCGACCGCAGAAGGGCGCTGTTTGCGTCCTCCGGCAATCAGCAGCAGTGCGCATGACGCTACCAGCAGCGCCAGAATGGTTAACCAGAATCCACTCATTATTGCTTCCCGTTCTTCTTCAGAAGCGCGTTCAGGCGCTGTTGCTGTTCCGCATCTATCTCGTCGTTCAGCGACCGTTTCCGGCTGCGCAAAATAATCACCAGCGCACCGATGATCACAAAGAGCGCAGGGCCTGCCCACAGAATAATGGTGGAAGGCATCACTGGCGGTTCATAGGTGACGAAGTTGCCGTAACGCGCAACCATATACTGCTTTACCTGACCCGGCGTCTGCCCTTGTTGCAGCAGCTCATAGACTTTCAGTCGCATATCGCTGGCGATCATCGCATTGGAGTCCGCAATGCTGTTGTTCTGGCACTTCGGGCAGCGGAGGGATTCGGTCAGGTGGCGATACTGCTGCTCCTGCTCAACCGAGTTAAATTTATAGGTATCAATATTGTCAGCTGCGGCAGCAAAACTGATTAACAGCGCCACCATCAGGCTCAGGGCAACTTTCACGCGCCGCTCTCCTTGCTGTATTTTTCCCAAAGCGGCTTCACTTCGCGGTTCCATACCTCGTCATTCAGATCCCCCGCATGGCGATAGCGGATGATGCCTTTACCATCAATCAGGAAAGTTTCCGGGGCGCCGTAGACGCCAAGATCTAATCCCAGCATGCCGTCACCGTCATACAGGCTCAGCGCATAGGGGTTGCCCAGCGAGTTCAGCCAGTTGATCGCTTTAGGGCGATCGTCTTTGTAATTCAACCCAACCACACGAACGCCAGTAGAGGCGAGTGAATTGAGATACTGATGTTCAGCCCGGCAGGTGGGGCACCAGGTCGCCCAGACGTTCAGCAGGATCGGTTTGCCATCGGTGAGTACCGACTGATCGTAAGTTTTTCCCGGCTGATCCAGCGATTCCAGCTTAAATACCGGCACCGGTTTGCCCACCAGTGCAGATTCCAGCAGCGTAGGATCGTCACCGTTGGCATTGCGATTCAGCTGCCACATCAGCGCCGCAGCCAGCAGCAGAAACAGCACTAAGGGGATATAGAGAATTTTCTTGTTCATGCCAGCTCCTTCTGCGCTTTTTTACGCGAGCGATAGCGCGGATCGCACAGGCAGAAGATCCCGCCAACAGCCATAAATATTCCACCGAACCAGATCCAGCGCACAAAGGGTTTGTAGTAGATGCGTACCGCCCAGGAGTTATCTCCCAGCTCTTCACCCAACGCCGCATAGAGATCCCTGGTGAAGCCGCCATTGATAGCCGCTTCCGTCATCATGGTGTGGGCCACGCTGTAGTAGCGCTTTTCTGCCTGTAGCGTCGCTTCATGCTTGCCATTGCGCGTAACGTCAATGACGCCTGCGCCGCCAGTGTAGTTTGGCCCTTGCAGGCTATGCACATCACGGAAGGTAAAGTGGTAGTCGTGAATATCCACCGTGTCGCCGGGGCGCATCCGCACATCCCGCTCCACGCTGTAGTTCTGGCTGAAAGCAATGCCAATCACCGTTACGGCCACGCCCAGATGACCCAGCACCATTCCCCAATGGCTGCGCGACAGATGCGTTAACCCTTTAAAGAAGCTGTGGCGATGGGTGGCGCGTTCGTGCAGCTCCATCAGCGTAAGGAAGATAACCCAGATGGACATCAGCAACCCTACCACCGCCATCGCTTCGATGCGGTCCTGCATCAGCCATGGCAGCACGATGGAGAGAACCAGCGTCCCCACCATCGCAACAGCCAGCCGCTTCCACAGCTTCTGCGGCTCATCCCGACGCCAGCGCACCAGCGGGCCAATCCCCAGCATCAGCGCCATCGGCGCCATCAGCCAGGTAAACAGCGTATTAAAGAACGGTTCGCCGATGGAGATACTGCCCAGTCCCAGCTGCTTATGCACCAGCGGCAACAGCGTGCCAAGCAGCACCACCAGCATCGCTGCTATCAGCAATACGTTGTTCCCCAACAGGAAGGATTCGCGGGACCAGACTTCATTCTGTATCCGGCTACGCACTTTGCTGCCTTTGATGGCATAGAGCAGCAGCGAACTGCCGATAACGATGACCAGGAAAGCCAGAATAAACATGCCGCGGGCCGGATCCGAAGCGAACGAGTGCACGGAAACCAGCACGCCAGAGCGAACCAGGAAGGTGCCCAGCAAACTCAGAGAGAAAGCGGTAATGGCCAGCAGTACGGTCCAGGCTTTAAAGGTGCCGCGTTTTTCAGTGACGGCCAGCGAGTGGATCAGCGCTGTTCCTGCCAGCCACGGCATAAAGGAGGCGTTTTCTACCGGGTCCCAGAACCACCAGCCGCCCCAGCCCAGCTCATAATAGGCCCAGGCTGAACCCAGAACGATGCCAATAGTGAGGAAAACCCAGGCGGCCGTGGTCCAGGGACGCGACCAGCGCGCCCAGGCGGTATCCAGACGCCCGGCCATCAGCGAGGCGATAGCAAAAGCAAACGCAACGGAGAAGCCCACATACCCCATATAGAGCAGCGGCGGGTGGAAGATCAGGCCAATATCCTGCAACATCGGGTTAAGATCGCTGCCATCTATCGGGAAGTCCGGAAGCGTTCGGGTAAAGGGATTAGAGGTCAGGGTAATAAACAGCAGGAAGCCGAGGTTGATCATGCCCATGACAGCCAGCACTCTGGCGATTGAATCCAGCGGCATACCGCGGCTGAACAGCGCCACGGCGAGCGTCCAGGTGCTCAGCAGCAGCAGCCAGAGCAGCAAAGAACCTTCATGCGCGCCCCAGGTGGCAGCTATCCGGTAGTAAACCGGTAAAAGCGTATTGGAGTTGGTCGCCACATAGGCCACGCTAAAATCGTTCACCACAAAAGCGTGAACCAGTACGGCGAAAGCGCCAAGAATGCAGGCAAACAGTGCATAACTCAGTGGACGAGCCAGGCCCATTAAACGGCTGTCCTGACGGGCTGCGCCCCATAACGGGTAAATGCTCAATAACAGAGAGAGCGCAAGCGCAAGGCAGAGCAGAAAGCTGCCAATTTCAGGTATCATGACTGGCCACCTTGTGCCTGGTAAGCCGCCTGCGGCCCTTTATGATTCGTTTTCATCGCATCCTCGATTTCTGGCGGCGTGTACTTTTCATCATGCTTCGCCAGTACTTCTTTCGCATTCACCAGGTTGCCCTCTTCCAGCACGCCCTGCGCCACAACGCCCTGCCCTTCCCGGAACAGATCCGGCAAGATGCCAAGATAGCTGACGTCAATCACGCCTCGCGCGTCATACAATTTGAAGGAGACTGCCAGCGTATTGGGATCGCGTTTCACACTGCCCGGCATAACCATTCCCCCTACCCGCAAACGCTGACCGGGTTCCGGCTTGATGCGGGCTTCGCCTTTTCCTTCAAGAATTTCACTGGGCGTGTAGAAGAGATCGATATTGGATCGCAGGGCATACATCACTAATGATGTTGCCACGCCCAGGCCAACAAGGATGGCGACCACCATAATCAGGCGGCTTTTACGACGAGGGTTCAAGGTTGCTCTCCTGCGTTTTCACTGGCAACTTTACGGTTTTTGGCAGCCTGAATCCGGCGATCTCTGCTCTGCCGCTGACGGATGTCATGCAGCAGAGTGCGGCGCTGCAATACCGTGTGCAGCACCAGAACGCCCAGGGCGATCAGGGTAGAGGCCACAGCCAGCCAGACGTAAAAGGCGTAACCGCCCATCTGGAAGAAAGCGTGCCATGATGAGAATGCTGGCGTCATGCTTTCCGCCCTCCTTTTGCCGCCACGTCCGCCACCCAGGGACGGTGACGTTCCGTAAACAGGATCAGATTGCGCAGGCGCATCAGCGTTAATGAGATAAACACCAGCAGATAACCCAGAATTGACCAGCGCAACGGGCTGCGCATGCTGGGGTCAATCGCCTGCTGAAGCATACCGGATGAGCCTTGATGCAGCGTATTCCACCACTGCACCGAGTAATGAATAATCGGCAGGTTGACCACGCCCACCAGGATCAGGATGCCAGCTGCACGTCCCGCCATCCGACGGTCGTCAAAGGCGTTATAGAGGGCGATTACGCCCATATAGAGGAACAGCAAAACCAGCTCCGAGGTCAGGCGGGCATCCCAGATCCACCAGGTTCCCCACATGGGCTTGCCCCAGGCGGAACCGGTTATCAGCGCAATAAAGGTAAACGCAGCCCCCACGGGAGCCATAGCTGCCGCCGCTAAATCGGCCGTTTTCCATTGCCAGACCAGACCAACAAAAGCCGCAATCGCCATTGATGCATAGATGCCCATAGACCACATCGCGGCCGGGACATGGATATACATGATGCGATAACTGTTGCCCTGCTGATAATCTGCCGGGGCAAAACCAAAGCCCCATATCCAACCCAGTAACAGAGTAACTATGCCCAGCACCGCGAACCAGGGCACCAAACGTCCGCATAACCGATAGAGCCGGTCGGGCTTACCGAGTTGATGTAACCATTTCCACATTATTATTTTGCTCACATAAAAAGAAAAAGCGTTCTGGTGTTCAGTAAAATGCTTAATGCACACTGACCCGCAGTGCGGCGGCAGTGGCGAACGGCGCTAACGTTGCGCTACCCACCAAAAGAGCACCTAAAATAGCCAGGTAGCCGTCAATCGGCAGTCCCATGCCGGCAGCGTCTATGGCTGCGCTGGCAAAAATCAGCACCGGTACGGCCAGCGGCAGTACCAGTAAACTCAGTAGTACGCCGCCCCGGCGCAATCCAACCGTCAACCCTACCCCTATTGCCCCCAGAAAGCTCAGGGTGGGCGTACCCAGCAGCAGCGTCAGCGCAATGGCGCGCCAGCTTACAAAGTCCAGCGAAAGCAGCAACGCAGCCAGCGGAGAGAGCAACAGCAGCGGCAGACCTGTGACTACCCAGTGAGCGGCCACTTTTCCCAGCACTGTTATCGGCAGCGGTGCGGGCAACAACAGCAGCTGTTCAAGCGATCCATCAAGAAAATCATCGCGAAACAGACGCTCCAGCGCCAGTAGCGAAGAGAGCAGCGCAGCAACCCAGACAATTCCCGGCGCAATGCGCGCCAGTAATGCCGGTTCTGGCCCAATTCCCAGCGGGAACAGGGTTATCACAATCAGGAAAAACCAGAGCGGGTTGATAATCTCCGAGCCGCTACGGAACGCAATGCGCAATTCACGCCGGAGGACGCGCCAGAACATCAGACTACCTCCGAAGAGGTAAGACGAATTTTGCGAACCGTGCGGTGTGCGGCCGGTAATTCCTGGTGAGTGGTTAAAATGACCATGCCGCCATTTTCTGCATGCAAATTAAAAAGCGCCATCAGCTTAGCCACACCTGACTTATCAATAGCCGTTAAAGGTTCATCAAGGATCCATAGAGGCGAGCGGCTTAACCACAATCGGGCCAGCGCGACCCGGCGTTGCTGACCCGCTGAAAGCTGCGCTACGGCAACGTCTTCGAATCCGGCTAAGTCAACCTCCTCCAGGGCTGCCATCAGAGAGGCTTCCGACTGGCTGGCATGATAAAAGTGCAGATTCTCACGCGCCGTCAGCACCGCTTTCACGCCAGGCTGATGCCCAAGATAGAGCAGCGCAGCATGCCAGCTCTCACGCTGCTGGCGGATAGGTTGGTGATGCCATAAGACATCGCCCTGCTCTGCCCGGCTAAGCCCGGCAAGAATTCGCAGTAGCGAGGTTTTTCCCGCCCCGTTGGCCCCTTCAATCTGGACAATGTCGCCCGCTGAAACGGTAAAACTGAGATCGTGGAACAGGGTACGTTCGTCGCGAACGCAGGTCAGATTGTTGGCTTCCAGCATCAAAAAAGTCGCGCTTAGTAGAGTGGGTCGAAATAGTACCACAGGCAATCAGGTCATCGCAGCCTGCTCTCTGCCTGCATCCTTATGGGCTGGCAGCATTATGCCTGTTACGCGTCACAGATCTTATAAAAAACCCTTGCGGTTAAAGGTTTGTTACGCTTCTCCTGAAAAATCGTAACAATCCATCCTGCCAGAAACCCGCTACGCTTAAGAGGAAAATAACCGCTGGGGAACAGAATAATGGCTAAGAAACATGAAGATGGCGAAGTAGAGAGTGAAGAAAGCGAGCAGGATGAAGAGATTGAGGTAGATGAAGAGGCCCTCCCCTCCAGAGCGGCGGCGGTGCATGAACAGATCCGCCAGGAGGGAGAAAAAGAGCTGGAACGCGACGGCATGGCGCTGCTGTTTTCCGCGATTGCGGCTGGCCTCTCTATGGGCGCATCGCTGATGGCCAAAGGTATTTTCCAGGCCAATCTGGAAGGGGTGCCGGGCGCTTTCCTGCTGGAAAACCTTGGTTATACCTTCGGCTTTATTATCGTCATTATGGCGCGACAACAGCTGTTCACCGAGAACACCGTTACCGCTGTGCTTCCCATTATGCATAAGCCAACGGGCAGCAATATCTTACTGCTGCTTCGCCTGTGGGGCATTGTGCTGGGTGGTAACCTGGCAGGCACGGCACTGGCGGCGTTGGCTTTCAACCTTATGCCGATTTTTGACGAGGCGACGCGACACGCTTTTGTCACCATCAGTCATAAAGTGATGGAAAACACGCCGGGTGAGATGTTTGCTAACGCCGTGGTTTCGGGCTGGATTATTGCCACAATGGTCTGGATGTTCCCTTCCGCTGGCGCGGCAAAAATATGGGTCATTGTGCTGATGACCTGGCTGGTTGCTCTTGGCGATCTGGCGCATATCGTGGTCGGTTCTGTAGAAGTTCTTTATCTGGTGTTCAACGGAGATATCAGCTGGTATCAGTTCCTCTGGCCTTTCGCCCTGCCTACCCTCGCCGGCAACATCATTGGGGGTACCTTTATTTTCGCGGTGATCAGCCATGCGCAGATCCGTAACGATATGAGCACCAAAGCGAAAGCAAAAGCCAGAGCCGATGCCAAAGCAAAAGAGAAAAAGGAAGGGAAGAAAGCAGAACAGGAAAGCTGATAAAAAACGGTGAGAGCACGGGCGGTTTTAAGCCGGTTGCTTCTGGCTATTTTTTCCAGACAACCTGTGAATGGCTGAATGCAGGGCTGCAAAGTATTAACGGCAGGCAATAAAGCCTGCCGTTAATTAAATTTAATTAAACATCGCCCATGTGTTGGCATAGAAAGAGCCAGCAAAGAAGACGTAAGCCAGCCAAACCACAGAGAGAACCGCAAGCGACAGTTTCACAGACATGATAATACCCCTTAAGGACGTTAGCGCGTGGCCGCAAATTGACAGTGCTTACACTAGGCCTGCCCGTTGACGTGGATATTGATCCAGCGCAAAAATAGCTACTTTAAGGAATACGGCCCAAGCGGATACAGCCTGAAATGATCAAATCTGGTCAGAGCGATTCATCGGGTTTTGTTATGAAAGGATCAAGTTTGAAAAATCAGCATTAAGGAAGAAAAATTGAGTAAAGGCTTTACCAGGACGCCAGCTTCAGGCCCGTTGATCAGGGGCAACAGAGTAAACATTCCGCCAACTGGCGACAAAAACAGCAGTCAGCCGCTAAGCGGTTAATTTACGCCTGAAATCGCGCTATACTCCACGCCGCTGTCTCCTTAGTTAAATGGATATAACGAGCCCCTCCTAAGGGCTAGTTGCAGGTTCGATTCCTGCAGGGGACACCATTTCATCCTCAGTATTACCCAGCCCTCACTATCATCCGCTCTGTTCCTTTCTTCACTTATCCGGGATTTCCTGCTGTTTCAGTGGATGCTGCACGCCAGCCTGCCTGAGAAGTGCATAACGGGCGATAAGTTGCTTCAGATGCATCTCAATCTGCGCCTTTGCGGCTACAGGCAGAGCCTGTGCGGCTGGAATCAGTGACAGCGCCCGCAGTTGTTCTTCAGCCGGAACGGCCTGACTAAATGACTGCATGGTGGAAAATACCACTGATTTCAGTTCGCTCACCGTGATGTATTTTCCCCGCTGCTCATCCAGCCTGTTAAGTCGATCGCTCAGTTGCTGTAGCTTCTCCATTCCCTGATGCCAGCCGCTCAGGGCTTCTACCGGCAAAGCAGCAGCAGTGAGCTGTTGCTGCCATTCCACCATCAGGGGTTTTGCCTGCTCCGGCCACAGCGCCTGAGCCTGTTCTGCCAGTTGACGACCGTAATCAATATTCCAGTCGGGTGGCAACTGCCCTAAGCGCGCAAGCTGCTGGCGGGTATTGGTGATAAAGGTTTGCGGTGGATAAAATTGCTGACGCAACACAGCCAGCTGTGCGGGTGTGAGTGCAGTGGGTAACGGTGCCAGGGAAGCAGCAAGCTGACTCTGTAATGGGTCAGGCTGGTGCAAAACAGACCAGCCCCATACCGTTGCCGCGCTTACCACCAGCATGGTACACATCCCGGCGAAGAAGGATCTCCAGCTGTTTACCGCAGCCGGTATCGCTTCCCTGTCCGGCTGCTGTTCCTGCTGTGATCTCTGTACATACTTCTTCGTGCTGGAGAGCCAGGTTTTCTCCGCAACAGCAGAGATATCCGCAGTCGTTTCCCTCTTATCCTCAGCCTGCGGAGGCGTCACGATAGCGGGGGCAGCAGCAGCGGGTACGCCGTCGCTGTTTTCCACTCTGGCTATATTGTTGTGTATCTGGCTACGCAAAGTATCAAACTGGCTCTGGTGCTTGAGTTCCATGCGCTGAAGCGCACTCTCTATCAGGGTAAGCTGCTGTTCCGCCTGGTTAAGCTGGCTGAGGTCACTGTAGCTCAGGGGGAGAGTTCGCACTATTTGCTGTATACGGTAGCTCAGAGTGGTAAGGATCCTCATGCGCACCTGCACCGGCTGCGGCCAGAAAGTGCTCCACTGATGGCTTATCAGAGCCTCCAGCATCGCCAGCCCTTCATTAAGGCCGGATATCCCAGCCAGTTGTGTGCGGGCAAGCGTATACCAGGCCGCACTTTGCAACTCCACGCCATTTTGCTCAAACAGCGAGAGGCAGAGTTTTTCAGCTTCACCCCAGTTCACATCGGGCCGGGCAGGATGGGAGAGTTTAGCCATTTCATCACGCAGAGCGGCATAATCGGCCAGCATACGCGGGTCGTTGCCGGTTTTAATTTTACGGGGGGCAGTGTCATTCATGACCAGATATCCATTCAATTTGCATACAGAGTTGGGGATGATAATTATGCCGCTTCACTTTCTGCACAGTCAGAGCGATGCAGATCCTCTCATGCTTTTAAACCAGAGTCCTTAACAGGCGATAATAGAATAATGGCCGATACAAGATCAAATTTGCCTCTGTTTACCCCTGAAAAATAAATTTACTGATAACTTCCCCCTGTCTGTTAGCAGTAAATAATCTCAGCAAGCCAGAAAAAGAAACTGCCCTTCAGCCAAAAAGAGATTATTTATAGCGAGGAATTAAAGAACACTGGATGATCAGCAGAAAGGTAATTAAACATTGATGTTAATCAATACCAGACAAGTGCAAATACTCATTAAAAATATTAAGAATAATCTGCCAGACGGCAGGAGGAGAAGCGTGAAGAATTCAGAGTGAAGGGGTTAACGCCTTCCGCAGGACGAACAAATGATCGGCAGCGAAAGCTGCCAGAAAAGGGTGCTGAGCAACAGATGGGGTTTCATTCCCTGCCCCATAAAAAAACCGCCCGCAGGCGGTTATGCAGAAGATAAGGTGATTCTCAGTTACAGCGGTCTGTCATCATCATCTTCGAGAGGCTCTTCCTCATCTTCATCGTCGGAGCCCAGAGGCATATCTTCCCCATCCTCTCTTTCATCTTCATCAGCAGGGTACTCTGCATCGTCAGGAAGGGGTTCCTGGTAATCAGGGCGTTCAGACATAGTCACCTCCGTTATCCCAAATGGGTCTACTAAATATAGAGGGTAAGCCTCACAAATTGCTGGCCTGCGTCACAAAAGCATCAATAAAAAAACCGCCCGGAGGGCGGCTGAATAATTCTGTCACTCTGGCTCTTTATCACCAGATTCCGGGGCAGAACCGGGATCGTCATTCTGCTGCAACCCCTCTTTCTCCTGCGGATCTGTCGGGCTTTGAGAAGCGTGTTTTTCATCATCTGAATTGCCGATGGCATTAGGGTTAGTCATAGGTTCCTCCTGACAGGTTATTCCGGAAAGCAAGCCTGCTGGGCTTACTTATCATCATTAGGATGAGACGATTTATTTTCAGGGTGCCGCTCAGGGTTAACCGGCATATCATCTTCCTCGTAGGGATTCTGCATATTCGGCGCCGCTTCCGGCAGCCCTTTACTGACTTCGCCCTCTTTACGGCGGTGCTCGTTCGAATCAAGCTTTGTCATGGCGCTCTCCTTTCGGGTTCAGAACGTTAAGTTTAGTCGATGATGACTAAAGTTGAGGGAAAGATGCTGATTCATACCGCCGGATTATCGATTTCATCAATCAAACCGGCCATCTGGTTCTTTACGTTGCCAACCATTTTCGAAACGGGGTGCCAGGTGAATTCTTCCCCGGAGAGCGCACTTTCAGTCACGATTTCACTGGCTCGCTGGCTACTTGTCTCCGGGTCAAGCCACTCCATAATGGCGTCGGCCTGCAATACCAGCGGTCTGCGGTCGTGAATATCCACCAGACCTTTATCGCTGGCAGCGGTGATGATGACAAAGCCTTCATCCTCATTTTGCTTATCAAAAGGCGCTTTGCCGATAGCGGCGAAAAAGAGGGGCTGACCGGATTCAGGATAGAGAAAATAGGGCTGCTTCTTACTGCCTTCCTTTTTCCACTCATACCAGCCATCAGCCATCACGATAGCGCGGCCATGCTGCCAGAGGGGCTTGAACATGCGTCCGGTAGCGGCTGTTTCAACACGGGCATTTATCAGAGGCTGTTTGTTCCACCAGGCGGGTTTATAGCCCCAGTGCACGGGATCAAGATGAAGGGCATTATCGCGCTGGTTCAGCAACAGCACGTTGGTGCCGGGCGCAATGTTATAGCGCCCCAGCGGTTGATGATCGTAAGCAATCTGGCGTTCTGCTTTATCGGCAAACTCTTTCAGATAGTCTTCGCGTGTTCTGTATTGAGTAAATCGTCCGCACACAGGCACCTCCTGCAATAAGGATAGCCAGGAGAACGCATCGCTGTGGGTCGCGCTGACTTCTTTTATCTGAAAACCAGCCGGGTCTCTGACAAAACGCTGCCAGCAGCGGAACCTGTCAGCTCTGTGCGGTTAAAACTTAGTGGTGCAGCATCTCATCCACTACCTGCGCCGAAGTGAGCTGGAAAGGATAATAAGTTGGCCAGTTATCCATCTCTTTCAGTAATGCTTCCTGCGAGCTATTGCCCATGAAAATATGGTAATGCGCTGACTGGCGCGGAATAATGCCGTGATCGCTGAACTGGACATATTTCGGCGCCTGGCTCCCCGCCTCCTTACATTCAAACAGATAACGTACGCCCTTTTTGCCTGAGGCGTAGGTCAGAATTTTGTACCCGGCGTAATCATATTTACAGCTGGTCACCTTATTGCCCAGATGAAACTCCATGATGTTATTTTCGATGCCGATTGACTCAACATCGGTGGCATATCCCTTACGGTAATAGGCCTTAACAGCTTCCGCACTTTGCCCTTTATCCTGCTCTGCTTTCTTTCTGAAAACAGGATCGAGGTCGCCATTAAGCAGATAAGGATAAACGGACTGCCATACGCCATCCCAGTCCGCCAGGCTTCTGTCCTTCACCTGCCGATCGTTAAAAATACCCTCCGCAGCTTTTTGTTCCATTTCCGTCAGCGGTTTCCCGTGGGAGTGATGGGTATGAGCAAACGCCTGATGGCTAATGAACAGTACACCCAGCGCTATGAGAGATTTTTCACCTTTACCAGCCATGTTTTTGTCCTTGTTGAAATCCCGGAAGCGATAAATGTTACGTTATAACATATCTTGCATCAAGTTTTCTTCTGACCATAAAAAAACCCGCCAGTGGCGGGTCAGGGTCGGACAGCATCTCGGCAGGCAAATGTTGGAAGGAGATCACGAAAGTAATGTGCCTGTGCGACTTTGGATCCTTTCTGCATAGTGCCCTTTTGCTCTTGGCGTGCAACTGCGCATCAGAAACAGATGGCCGCTGTGCTAGGTCTTGCTCACCGTGTAGCTTTTCACTTTGTCATCATCCAGCTGGACGGTCAGCGTTTTCCCTTCCGTGGTGCTCATCGCTTTGGCCTGACTGTAGCTCCACATCATCAGCAAATGGCCTTCCGGGTAGGGCGTCTCGGTTGTGGGCTGTCCAAAGAGATCGATCAGCTGCTGGCGCGATGTCTGACCATAATGAATTTTAGCGAGTTTTGTATCATCGAAATCTTTTCCCGAAGAGGAGGTGCAGCCCGCCACGGAAAAAAGCAGCAGCAGAGCAAAACATCTTGTTTTCATTGATTTTTCCTTATCGGTTAATCCAGTTTTTCACAATCATAAGAACCCGTTAATTTAATCTGGCTGCTGCTGGTTCTGACAATTTCTGCTTTCAGCGTGGCCGTGCCGTTATGATAAATGTGATCGAGGCTCAGCATACCGGGCGCTTTACTATTTTTAACCAGCAGATGATAAGCAACGTTTTCACTGTCGCCCTTTTTACCGGTATAAGTCATCGTCTGTTTTTTGGGCTTAACGCCATTCACAAAAATTGTCCCATCCTGCTGCGGTTCCAGCTTAAAAGGCCCACACTGTAGGGCGGCCAGCGCGGGAGAAAGCGTTGTCATCATCAATGAAAATGCCAGGATTTTGATCATTAATTACGGCCCCTGCTGTAACAGTTAAAGAATGGACAAAACTCAGCCCCCGATCCTCAGTAAGAAAGTATAACGCACTGATAATGCAAGCGACCTGAAAACTTTTCTGAGATCGCTAAGCGGGCAGCAAGTAATTAAGCCACAACCTACGGCTGAAAGAATATTTTATTTCCTGATACGAATTATTTAGCCGATCTCTTTTGAAGCGGCTCTGGCCCTCTTATTTATTACGCAGAAGGAAAAATGGCTCTGGCACAGACGCTGAAAAGCTGTCACTTTGTTGAGGAGGGAGCTCAGACATCAGAACTGCGCCGTTGAGAACAAGGAGACGCTTGATGCCAGCAACATTTACCCTGCATATGTCCCGCCACGTGAGTAAAGCTTTACTACCCGATTTGAAAGCGCTGATAGCGCCCCAGGCGATGCAGTTTTTCTCCAATGAACTGGGTGAAGAGTGGCACTACACGCTACTTTGTCAGCAAAGTGATGAAAGTTGTTCGCTGGCCGTTTCGGCAATCATTGTCTGGTATCAGTTAAAAAGGATCTCCACGCTCAGTTACAGCAACGCTTCCTTTCACAAAGAGCTGACAAAGTGTACCGCAGGCGAGCTTTTCACCCTGCTCAAAATGCCAGGCGCAGCCCTCTATCTCTCCTGAATTATTCCGTAGCGAAAGAGTGATAATGAGTCTGTGCATATCAAAGTGCGCGCTGATTTACGGCCGTTCTGCTGTTGTATTCCACTGATTGAAAAATGTTCCGTTCCCTTACACTACCGGCAAGTAAATACCGACTTAGCCGGAGTGCCTGATGTCAGAAAAAGATCCCATTATTGAACGTCTTTCCGTAGAAGTGCTTGCCCTCAGGCACATCGTCCAGATGCTGATTGCCTACGGCAATGTGCCCACTGGCGGCAAATTAAATAAATATCTGCTCAAGGTTGCGGATGATGCCGAGCACCGGAACGATCGCCATGCCAGTAAAGCCATTGCCGATGCCATTCGCAGCTACGTGCAAAAATAACCTGTAACGCGCCACAAGCCTGCGGATCCCGGTTTACGCCTGATGAGTGCAGGAAACAAAGGGTCAACGTTCGTGGCCCCTTTGTTAATTAGCATTGCCAACCTTAAACGAAGAGATATCCAGCGCCCGCTGCGCAGCTTCAGCGCCCGGCGCCTGGGTGTTTTACGCAGTCTGACTGCCGGCAGCAGGTTTTGCTGAATGCTGCGCTCCTTCTGCGAAACGACCTGCGTGTCTTCTTCTCTCCCTGTACTTTGTTCATCCCCCGCCACGCTTAAAACCAGGCCATTTCACGATTGTCATCAGCGAAATTTAGCGCTACCCTGCGCTTCTTTTATCGCCCGGTTTTGGATAACCTGCTGCGATACTCGCTTATGTGCCGCGATTTAGCTGATTAACCGGCATACTTTGGACGCTTCACCAACAGGGAAAAACACTATGCACGCCTACCTTATTGGCTGGTTTGAAACGTTAAATCTGCCTTACGCCCCTCAGATCGCCCTGCTCGCTGTTATCGGCATTATTCTGCTTATCTCCCTGATTGTGCACGGTCTGCTTCACAGCATTGCCCTGCCTTTCCTGAAACGTTTTGCAGAGCGATCGTCAAGACAGTGGCCGAAATCCATTATTGATAAAAAGCTCTTCAGCCGGTTCCTGCTGCTGATGCAGGGCGTGCTGCTGCAAATTCAGCTTGAGCTGTTCCTACAGGGCAATGAGCCTGTTTTCAGCGTGCTGATGGTGGCAAGCCAGGTCTGGATGATGATCTTCAGCCTGCTGATGTTCTTTTCGCTGCTGGATGTTTGTCTGGAGCTTTCAGAAAAAAGCTTACTGGCGCACCAGTTACCTCTTCGTGGAATTTTTCAGAGCCTGAAGCTGATTGCCGCGCTGCTGATAGCACTGATGGTGATTTCGGTGTTGATAGGCAAATCGCCGCTGGTGCTGCTCACCGGTCTGGGTGCGATGACTGCGGTACTGATGCTGGTATTTAAAGACCCTATCCTCGGTCTTGTGGCTGGTATCCAGCTCTCGGCAAACAATATGCTGAAGATGGGTGACTGGCTGGATATGCCAAAATATGGCGCAGATGGTGACGTGGTGGATATCGGTCTGACGACCGTAAAAGTCCGTAACTGGGATAAAACCATTACCACTATCCCTACCTATGCGCTGATCTCAGACTCCTTCAAAAACTGGCGTGGGATGTCTGAATCCGGCGGTCGCAGGATCAAACGCAGCATCAACATCGATACCACCAGCATCCATTTTCTCTCTGAGCAGAATATTGCTGATTTGAAGCGGGCGCAGTTGCTGACGCCTTATCTGGAAGAGAAAAGCCGGGAGGTGGCGAGCTATAATTCCCGCCTGCAATGCGATCTGTCAACGCCGCTTAATGGCCGTCACATGACCAATATCGGCACGTTCCGTGCGTGGCTGGAGGCCTGGTTAAGGGCGCATCCGCAGATCCACAAAGAGATGACGCTGATGGTTCGCCAGCTGGCACCCGGCTCTGAAGGCCTGCCTGTGGAGATCTACGCCTTCACCAACACCACCGCGTGGCTGGAGTATGAAAAGATTCAGTCAGATATTTTCGACCTTATCTTTGCCGTACTGCCAGAGTTCGGGCTGCGTGTGCATCAGTCGCCAACCGGCAACGATATGCGCAATATGCGTTTATCCTCCGCAGAATAAGGAGTAATCAGGCGGGCAACTTTCACAACAGAGTGCCCGCCAGCTGCCTTTTGTGCCGCCGTTCATACCCTTTGAGCGGCATTTCATTCCTTTATGCAGGCAGTTCATGCCTTTGTTTCCCCGCCCGCGAAAGAGCCGCCCTAAGATGTGCTTAATTTCTTAAACTTTCCTCCGGGAGCTTTCCATGAGCACACAGCCCGTCAGTACCAGCGTCAACCGTACCCGTTGGCTCACCCTGTTTGGCACCATCATCACCCAGTTTGCACTGGGTTCCGTCTATACCTGGAGCCTGTTCAATGGCCAGCTCTCGCAAAAGCTGGATGCTTCCGTCAGCCAGGTAGCCTTTTCGTTTGGCTTGCTGAGTCTGGGGCTGGCTGTCGCCTCTTCGCTGGCGGGTAAACTCCAGGAACGCTTTGGCGTACGTAACGTTACCCTCGGTGCCGGTTTATTGATGGCTCTGGGGTTTGCGCTTACCGCTCACGCCGACAACCTGTTTATGCTTTACCTGAGCGCGGGTGTACTGGTAGGCCTGGCGGATGGTGCAGGGTATCTGATGACGCTGTCGAACTGCGTGAAGTGGTTCCCGGAGCGCAAAGGGTTGATCTCTGCCTGCGCCATTGGTGCCTATGGCTTAGGCAGCCTGGGTTTCAAGTTTATCTGCGGTTATCTGCTGAGCGTCTACAGCCTGGAAAGCACCTTTATGATCTGGGGAGGTCTGGCGATGGCGATGATCATGCTGGGTGCGCTGTTTATGAAGGATGCGCCCAAACAGCAACCCTCTTCACAAAACAGCACCGGCCGCGCGCGTGATTTCTCGCTGGCTGAGGCGATACGTCTGCCACAGTACTGGATGCTGGCGCTGATGTTCCTGACAGCCTGCATGAGCGGTCTCTATGTGATTGGCGTGGCTAAAGATATCGGTGAAGGCCTGGTGCATCTCTCAACGCAGACGGCGGCCAGTGCCGTGACCATCATTGCTATTGCTAACCTGAGCGGCAGGCTGATCCTTGGGGTGATGTCCGATAAAGTGGCCCGCATCCGGGTAATCACTCTCGCTCAGGTTATCTCGCTGACGGGTATGAGCATCCTGCTGTTTACCCGGATGAATGAGTTCACCTTCTTTATCTCCATTGCCTGTATCGCCTTTAGTTTTGGCGGCACTATTACCGTTTATCCTTCACTGGTCAGCGACTTCTTCGGCCTGAATAACCTGACCAAAAATTACGGTCTTATCTATCTGGGATTCGGTATCGGCAGCGTGCTTGGCTCGCTGATTGCCTCACTGTTTGGCGGCTTCACTATCACTTTCAGCCTGATTATGGCGCTGCTGGTGATTTCACTGATTATGTCCGCCACTATCCGGCTGCCGCACCGTGCTGAAGAGAGCAAGAAAACGCTGCAACATGCCTGAGGCTGATTAGCCAGGTGCTAATCTGCACCTGGCAAAAGCTCATGTCGATTCTGCCAATCACTCCGCGCCGCTATTTCCCCTGAAACAGCGGCTCCGCTATGCCTGCCACACCGACCCGCACCGCGAACAGGTCGCCTGACTGGGGATACTCTGCCAGCTCCTCTGCGCTACGATCTTCCCTGGAGCTGGTGATGTAGAGCGTTTTCAGATCTTCACCCCCAAACGCCACCATCGTCGGCCAGCGTACCGGCAGTGGAATTTCATCCACTATCTCACCGTTGGCTGGGTTAAGGCGTATTACGCGTGAACCGTCAAACATGGCGACCCAGTAGAAGCCTTCGCTGTCGACCGCCGCACCATCCGGTAACCCACCCGGCCCCTGCTCAAAGCGTTTCAGCACTTCACGCGGGCCAATTTCGCCCTGCTCATCCACAGGGTAGCGCCAGAGGATCCCCTCAGGCGTATCAGTCTGGTACATCCAGCGGCTGTCGGGGGAGAACGCCAGTCCGTTAGAGATTTTGATATCGTCAGCCTGTACCGTCAGCTGGAGATGCTCATCGAGCCGACAGAGCAGCGCGCCAGGGCGATCCTGCGGTTCCCAGAGCGTGCCGCACCAGAACCGACCATGCCGGTCAACCCGGCCATCGTTAAAGCGGCTGCGCTCTGCCTCGCCAGGATTTGGCGCCACGCGCTTCACAATTTTCCCCTGCGCATCCAGCATACAGACGCCGCTACGAAGCGCGGCGACAAAACCGCCCTCTGCATTCAGGCCAAAGCAGCCAATATGCTCCGCTACCGGAAACTGCTGGTGGTCGCCAGTTTGTGGATCGAAGCGATGCAGGGCGGGTGCCAGAATATCGACAAAATAGAGCACCTGCTCACTGACGGACCATACCGGGCATTCGCCAAGCTCCGCCTGCGCCTGCAATACGTTTTCCACCTGATAATCCATATTCTCTCCTTATTTGCGTTAAGCTCTAAGCTTACTGCAAAATGAGAAAATTGTGCGCAGAGGATAGCTGCCAATTTTGCCGCCATTATTTTGCTGCAAACATTAAATTAAGAGCATTCCGGCTGAAAAGCCTTTTTTTTCGGCCTTATCTTATTTATGATTATGCACTTCGCCGCAATACTCTTCCCACTGTATTATTTTGAAATATCTGTCTAAATAACTCTACATTAGCGGCATTATTCCTCCACTTTTATCTCGTAAAGTTGTAGTCATTGAAAAAGTGAAGGGGTATTCACAATGAAAGCATTCATTAAGATTGCGTCGGTGGTAGGTGTGATGTTTATGCTGAGCGGATGTATTGTTCATGATGGCTATCGCGGCGGCTATCATCATGGCGGCGGCCACCATGGCGGACATCATCACGACAATGGTCGTCACCGGGGCTGGTAGAAAGGCATTATAAGAGGGTGAGTATTCACCCTCAAGCGGGCAAAGCCTGCACACGGCAATATAAAAAGAAAGAGTAGAAAAATATTAGGCGGGAAAATATTCCCGCCCTTTTTTCGTTTTAGCTTTTAATGCTGTAATTACACTGATACCAGGCCTTCATTAATCCGGGAACCCGGCTTTCCTGCGGCTTAATTGGCTCAACTTTATCAAACCCACGTTCCGAACAGTAGCGTTCCACATCCTCGTCCAGCGCCGTTTTATTTACGGTGGAGGGATTAAAACGATACTGCACAGTATTTACCGCAGGATCCTCATCGATTTTTTCAAATGCTCCTGGCTTAGATGATGTGCAGCCGGCCAGCATAAATATCGCCAGCGCAACCGCGCCCGTTACAAACTTCTTCATGTCAGCTCCTTACTTTCGGTGCGGCATAATACCAGCGAGCCTCTGCTTCGCCATCAGAAAACCCTGCATTTGCACAGTTTTTACCGTGCCGTTGCATTATTTTACCAATTGATTCGATTCAGAAAGCCGTCTGGCGCTCCCGGCAGAGGGATGCGATTATCCACTCAGACATAATTTATGTCTGCCAACACCATGAATGACTTTGAATAACATTATGTTATGCCCGCGGCGAGCGGGTTTTTTTTTGCGCTTATTTGGCGTTACCGTCAAGGATTATACGTAATACCTCGCCCGAATGATTGACCGGAAGTGCCAGCACAGATTGATAAAGGTCGATGGTCATATCACAAAGCTTCGCTCTATCCGCGCCCGCCTCTGCCGGGGCGTTCAGCGTTTGCAGGGCGGTTCCCCATTTGTTATACAGCGATCGCACAATAACTTGCAGATCGGCCCGTCCGCTGGCCGCATCCACCGGCTGCTCTGCGCCGTGGCTGTTCAGCAAAAAGCTATCGAGAACAGCCATCTCTTTATCAATCAACGGCTGGGGCAAAATCTCTGCCGTGTTAACACCGCCTTCAACCTGGGGGAAAAGATATTTGAAGCACAGATCAGCGTTTTTTTGCCTGATGATCTTCATCTCTTCCAGCGCCACGGTCATATAGTCATAAAGCTGCGCGTTACTGGCATAGCTGATGCGCTGATTCAGCAGATCGGCAAGCCAGGGGCGCAGTCGCTCCAGCGCCTGCTTTTCGCTGTTGCCCGCCCGCAGAGCGTCAATAAACTCCCGATCCAGCTTCTGATACAGTCCCGGCTGCTGCGCCCTGATGGTGCGATAGACCGGTAAAGAGGCCAGATGCTGTTGCGCTGCCGCAAGACGCTCATCACGCTGCTGCTGAGGCAGCACCATGCCGAAGTAATAAAAGTTGCCAATGAAGAGCAGCAAAAAGCTAAAAAATATGGCCAGCTTTTGGCTGATTTTTCCACTTTTATACAACCAGGTAAAAAACAGCACAACCGCAAGGCCGCCTGATAAGGAGATAAGCGTAGCGTAGGACATGAAAAGCAAACCTTTGTTTACCGGGCCGTCTCAAACGGCCCGTCGTTCAGTATTAATCAACCCGAACATCTACCAGCACCGGACAGCTGGCTCGTTCAATAACAGCGGCGCTGACCGATCCTTTCAGCAGCCGGTTAAAAGAGGAGAGATGACGCCGTCCCATAATTATCATCGCGGCGCGGAGTTCGTTGGCCTGATTCACAATGGTTTCCGCTGATTCGCCAGCAACGACCCGTCCGGTTGCGCGAATACCGGCCCGCTGAAGCTCGGCCAGCGCCTGGCGTACGGCACCTTCTGCGGTATTTTGCTCATCCAGCGCGTAGCCGAAATCGCCCGGATCCTCTCCGGCTTCAATAGTGTAACTTCCGGCAGTAGTAGCATAACTGGCGTCAACACAGCACAGCACCACGACGTCGGCGTCCAGTGCCAGCGCCTGCTCTGAAGCCAGGGCTACCACTTTTCGCGCAATGGCAGAGTTATCAACGGCGACTAAAAGTGTTTTCATCTGTCCCTCTCTGTTAATCACGTAAGGCCGCTTTGCCTATCTCATCTACCAGCGCCTCTTTGCATTTCAGGATCTCTTCACGGAAGCGCGCCTCATGCTTTTGAAAACGGGTAGAGGGAACCAGCAGGCTGATAGAAAAGCGGCCAAGAATGGTGTCAATCGCCACCGCCATCGTGGAGATCCCTTCCAGCGTTTCACCCCGATCGTAGGAAAGCCCGGTGCGTCGAATCTCCTTCAGCCGCTCAAGAAGTTCAGGAAACGCCTTAACTGTCAGATCGGTGATGGCTTCATAAGCATCCCCAACCAGCGCACGTGCCTCTTCATCACTCCCCAGAGCCAGCAGAGCTTTACCGCCGGAAGTGCTGTAGAGGGGAAGGTTCAACCCGATACGGGGAACCACCCTGAGTTCACGGTCGGCCACGACGTAATGCACAATGGCCAGTTGCAGACCACTGGCGCGTGCCAGCGATACCGTCTCTCCCGTCGCATCGCACAACGCCTGTAGCCAGGGCTGAGCGATAGCCACCACATCGGTATGCACCGTAGCGATCAGGCGCAGCAAAGCGGGGCCAAGCCGCACGCCTCCCACACCGGGACTGCGGACTAACTGTACGGAGTCCAGGGCCGCCACGATGCGCTGCACTGTGGATCGGGGGAGATCAACAGCCTGCGCTATTTCACCCAGGCTCATGCCGTTTGGGCTGTCGCCCAGCGCGTTCAATATTTTGGCCGCGCGGGAGATCACCTGGATTCCACCAGTTCGCTCATCTTCACGCACTACAGTAGGGTCAGACATAGGGTTCAGCTCCTTGCTTGATGCGAATACTTTAGCACTCTTTCAGGCTGCGAACAGGCTGTATCACATTGCAATACAGTTAATCGCCATGTAATATCGCCGGCGAATGTATCACAATGCAATACAGTGCACCGATAATTTTTATTTTCGCCAATGGAATTTTCACTATGACAGCTCAACCGGCAGCGCCCCCCGCTCCCCACCCCTTTACCCTGCGCCTGGCGTTGGGGCTGGTGGGCGTGCTGATCGCCGCGCTGACCTCGGGACTGAATGACAGGGTAACGGACCTGGCCCTTGCTGATATCAGAGCCGCTATGGGGTTCGACTTTGACAGTGCGAGCTGGATCACCTCTGTGTACCAGGCTGCCGAAGTGGCGGCCATGATGATAGCGCCCTGGTTTGCCGTGACGTTTTCGCTTCGCCGTTTCACTCTGGTGATGGCCTCCGGGTTTGCCATAGCAGGCCTGCTGCAACCTCTGGCCTCCACGCCCTCGCTCTTTATTGCGCTCAGGGTTGTTCAGGGCATTTTCGGTGGCGCGCTGCCGCCGATGCTGATGACCGTCGCCCTGCGTTTCCTGCCGCCGGGCATTAAGCTCTACGGTCTGGCAGCTTACGCACTTACCGCAACGTTTGGGCCAAATATTGCCGCCTCGCTGGCCGCTTTCTGGACCGACTCCGTTGGCTGGCAGTTTGTTTTCTGGCAGGTTGTGCCGTTGATAATGATTGCTAACCTGCTGATCGGCTGGGGCATACCCCAGGACCCGACGCGCTTTGAACGCTTTAAACAGATTGATCTGTTCGGCATGGTGACCGGTTGCAGCGGTATTGCGCTGCTGATCCTGGCGCTGACCCAGGGCGAGCGTCTGGACTGGCTGGCTTCGCCACTGATTACCGGCATGCTGCTGGCCTCATTTGCGCTGCTGATTGTGTTCCTGATCAATGAATGGTTTCACCCGCTGCCGCTGTTCAAATTACAGATGCTGGAGCGGAGAAACCTGACTCACGGTCTGCTGGTGCTGGCGGGGGTGTTGGTGGTAGGACTTTCCGGCTCTGCCCTGCCCTCGGCCTACTTTGGTCAGGTGGAAGGCTTCCGTACCCTACAGTTTGCGCCGCTGGCGCTGACGATTGGTCTGCCCCAGTTGATTATCGCTCCGATGATGGCTGCCATCCTGAATATGCGTTGGGTTGACTGCCGCTGGATGCTGACGGCTGGTGCCGGTCTGCTCTCGCTGTCGTGCCTGCTGGGCATGCAGCTGACCGGTGAGTGGGCCAGGCAAAATTTCTGGGTGATCCAGCTCTTACAGGCCTTTGCGCAGCCGATGATGATCTTACCGGTACTGATGAGCGCCACCAGCGTCGTCCAGCCGCCTGAAGGGCCTTTTGCTTCCGCCATGTTCAATACCGTAAGAGGCTTTTCCAGCGTGGCTGCCAGTTGTCTGGTGGAAAACTTTCTGACTCATCGTGAAAAGTTTCATTCGCATACGCTGACAGACAACCTGGGTAATCGCCCGTGGCTGATGACGGCGGATACCCCGGCCAGTGCCGGCAGCCTGACGCCCCTGCTGCCGGACGGCAGCGCCAGCTCAACGGAAAACCTGAGCCACTTTGCCACGCTGCTAAAACACCAGGCGGTGATCCTCAGTATCAGCGATGCCTATATGCTGATTATCGGTTTTGCCCTGCTGATGATCCTGTTAACGGCGTGGCTGCCAAAACGCGTCTGGCCACCGCAAACCCTTATCCAACGCCAGGCCTAATCTACGAGATAATAATATGAGCTTCACACCTGCAAAAAGAACGTTGTTGTTACTCCTGCTGTTAGCCGTCCTGCTGGGGATGGCCTTTTTCGTCTGGTCGGCCATGAATCACCATCGTGCCCGCACCGATGATGCTGTGGTTACGGCGGACTATACGCTGGTTGCCCCAAAAGTTTCCGGCTATATCCGCACGGTCAACGTCAGTGACAACCAGCCGGTCAAGGCAGGTGAAACGCTGGCAACGATTGATGACCGCGATTACCGGGTAGCGCTGGAAACGGCCGAAGCTAACCTTCAGGTCAGCCAGGCGAAACTCAGCAGCATTGAAGCCCAGCTGGAGCAGCAGCAGGCCACAATTGCACAAACCGATGCTGCCGTCAGCGCCAGCGAAGCGACGCTGAGCTATGCGGGACAAAATGCTGAGCGCTATCGCCGCCTGTTGAAAACCGGCACCGCTACAGCCGATGAACAGCAAAAAACCAACGCCTCTATGCGTGAAGCCTCGGCTCAGCTCCGCCAGAGCCAGGCTGCGGCGCTCGCTGCGCGTAAAGAGACTGGCATCCTACAGGCAAGCCTCAAACAGGCTAAAGCAGATATCGCCGCCTCAACAGCCAACGTCGATCAGGCCCGTCTGAATCTCTCCTACACCACTATTACCGCGCCGATTGCAGGTTCCGTCGGGCAGCGCTCTGTTCGCCAGGGCGCATGGGTCTCTGCCGGCACGCGTCTGTTGGCGGTAGTGCCTTTGCAGCAAACCTATATAGTCGCTAATTTCCTTGAGACCCAGCTGACGCATGTGCAGCCAGGCCAGGGCGTTGCGGTCAAAGTCGATGCTTTACCCGGCGTGACGCTGCGTGGTCATGTTGACAGTATTGCGCCAGCGACAGGCTCTACTTTCGCAGCCATTACCGCCGACAACGCAACGGGAAATTACACCAAAGTGGTGCAGCGTTTACCGGTCAAAATTGTGCTTGAACCCGGTCAGCCAGAGCGCGCGCGTTTAAGGGTTGGCATGTCCGTGGTGCCCGAGATCGAGACACCCTGACCCGGACGATGCTTAGCATAACCGACTTTATTTTGCGCCGGAGAGCAGGTAAATTAGCCGACGATCCTGCCATAAGCCGTTTATGGCTACCCGATACGGCCTGGCTTCAGGGTCTGCTGCATCGTAAAGTTCGCGAAAAAGCCTGGGATCGGCCCAGTTCAGGCGTTAAGAGGAGTTGCTGGTGAAATATGCTTTGATGGGAATCTCTTTTATTATGCTCATTTGGGTTGGCACTTTCTATCTGATGCTGTAACCCTGGAGCACGCATTCAGCGGGTCAGGCCTCCCGGCCTGACCCCACTCTTTAAACCTCTTCGTCGTTGAGTTTCACCGTCCCCGGTAAAATCCCATCAGCACGGAACATTGACTTAATGCCTCTTACCGCCTGGCGGATGCGGTCGCTGTTTTCAATCAGGGCGAAGCGAACATGTGTGTCGCCATAGTCGCCAAAACCAATGCCTGGTGAGACGCACACTTTAGCTTCCTGAAGCATATGCTTGGCGAATTCCAGCGATCCCATATGGGCATAGTGATCGGGAATTTTTGCCCAGACGTACATAGAGGCTTTGGGGATCTCCACCATCCATCCCGCTTCATGCAGCCCTTTCACCAGCACGTCGCGGCGGCGCTTGTACTGCTCTGCAATCTCTTTCACGCACTGCTGATCCCCTTCCAGGGCGGCAATCGCTGCTACCTGTAACGGGGTGAAAGTCCCGTAATCGTGATAGCTTTTGATACGTGCAAGCGCGGCCACCAGCTCCTTGTTACCGACCATAAAGCCGATGCGCCAGCCTGCCATGTTGTAGCTTTTCGACAGGGTGAAAAATTCCACGGCGACGTCGCGCGCGCCCGGCACTTCCATGATCGACGGCGCTTTCCAGCCGTCGTAAACAATATCCGCATAGGCTAAATCGTGGATCACCAGCACGTTGTACTGTTTGGCCAGCGCAATAACGCGTTCAAAGAAATCCAGCTCCACGCACTGCGCGGTGGGGTTTGAAGGGAACCCCAGGATCATCATTTTGGGCTTCGGATAGCTTTCCCGGATGGCGCGCTCCAGCTCGTTAAAGAAATCTACCCCCGCCACCAGCGGCACGGAGCGAACCTGCGCCCCCGCTATCACTGCGCCATAGATATGGATCGGGTAGCTGGGATTGGGCACCAGCACCGTATCGCCATGATCAAGCGTGGCCAGCATCAGGTGCGCCAGCCCCTCTTTGGAACCGATGGTGACGATAGCTTCAGATTCAGGGTCAATCTCGACCTGATAGCGGTCGGCATACCAGCGTGAAATGGCCCGACGCAGACGGGGAATACCGCGCGAGGTGGAATAACCATGCGTATCGTCTCGCTGCGCTACGGCGCAGAGTTTTTCCACAATATGCGGCGGCGTTGGGCCATCCGGGTTGCCCATGCTGAAGTCAATGATATCTTCACCACGGCGGCGCGCGGCCATCTTCAGTTCGGCTGTGATGTTAAATACGTAAGGGGGAAGACGTTCAATGCGGGAAAAACGGCGTGGAGAGCTGTTGTCAGCCATAGGATCCTCTGATTTACGTTAGCGCCCGGACCGTCCGAGCGACGCTGACCAGAAACTGGTCGAACACTGAACATAACGTAGAGGCTGCCGCCCTGTCGATAGGGCGACATAAAATAGTTTTAAACGTCTTTTTTCAGCCGACCAAAGACCCAATCGTTCACCCATTCACCTCTCAGCAGATAATTATCCCGCAGCGTCCCCTCAAGCTGAAAACCGTTCTTTTCCAGTACCCGCCGCGACGGCCAGTTGCCTTCCACCACCTGCGCTTTGATTTTGTGAAACTCACAGTGCTCAAACAGGTAATCTGTCAGCGCGCCCAGTGCCTCACTGCCGTATCCTTTGCCGCAATGCTCGCTGAGAAAGGAGTAGCCCACTTCCGCCTGCCGGTAGGGCGCCCACTCGGCATTGGTGCCAATCAGCCCCACCGCCTCGCCACTGCTTTTCAGCCTCACCACCAGGCAGAGCATATGGAAACTGGTGACTTGCCAGGGCGCCAGGCGGTCATTAAAGCGCTGACGGATATCGGCCATCTGCGGCACGGCGCTGATATACTCCATGCTGCTCGTGTCGGTATGAACCCGATAAAAAAGTTGCCAGTCTTCCGCCTGAAGGTTCTTTAATTGCAGCCGCTCAGTGATGAGTTGCATAACGTTCTCCACAAAAGAGTTGATCTGAGCTAAAGCCATGGCAAATCATTATGTTGATGCCTGGCACATCCTGCCCGCTTTCCTTATCATAACCTTCTCTCTATTCTTTTGCTGAGGCGCTCGTGCACTCAATGTTTGACATGCTGCTTGCCGTGCTGGACCGCGCTGCGCTGATGCTTATCTGCCTGTTCTTTATGACGCGCACGCGCCATTTTCGTCAGCTGCTGCAAAAGGATGAACACTCCCGCCAGGAGCTGATTGCGGTCACGGCGATCTTTTCCCTGTTCGCGCTGTTCGGTACCTGGAGCGGCATCAACGTTGAGGGATCGCTGGTTAATGTCCGTACCATTGCCATTATGTCCGGCGGCATCCTGTTTGGCCCCTGGGTCGGCATTATCACTGGCGTTATCGCGGGCCTGCATCGCTTTCTGATCGATATTCACGGGGTTACCTCCATCCCCTGCCTGATCACCAGCATTATTGCTGGCGTCGTCTCTGGGTATATCAACCTCAAGGTGAGAAAAGAGAACCGCTGGAGCATGGGTATTATTGGCGGCATGCTGTGTGAATCGCTGACCATGATCCTGATTGTGGTCTGGGCCAGCCCGACCATGCTTGGGATAGAGATTGTCTCTGAAATAGCCGTACCGATGATCCTCGGCGCGGCGAGCATCGGCTTGATTGTGCTGCTTATTCAGAGCGTTGAGGGGGAAAAAGAGGCCATTGCCGCCCGACAGGCCAAACTGGCGCTGGAAATCGCCAACAAAACGCTGCCGCTGTTCAGGCAGGTAAACAGCCAGTCCTTGCGCCAGGTATGTGACATTATTCGCAGCGACATTAATGCAGATGCCGTTGCCATTACCAACAAGCACCAAATCCTGGCTTATGTGGGCGTGGGCGAAGCGAATTACCATAATGGTGATGATGAGATAAGCCCGACCACCGCCAGCGCCATTGCCAATGGTGAAATCATTATCAAAAACAACGATGAGGCGCACCGGACGCCAGAAATTCACTCGATGATTGTGATCCCGCTCTGGGAAAAGGGGGACGTTACCGGCACCCTTAAAATTTATTACCGCCATGCGCACCGCATCACCTGGTCGCTGAAAGAGATGGCGGTGGGTCTGTCGCAGATCATCTCCACCCAGCTTGAAGTCTCGCGGGCGGAACAGCTGCGGGAAATGGCGAACAAAGCGGAACTGCGCGCCTTGCAGAGTAAGATCAACCCGCATTTTTTGTTTAATGCGCTGAACGCCATCTCCTCCTCCATCCGCATCAATCCGGACACCGCCCGGCAGCTCATCACCAACTTATCGCGTTATCTGCGTTACAACCTGGAGCTTAATGATGATGAGATTATCGATATCAAAAAAGAGCTCTATCAAATCAAGGATTATATCGCCATTGAGCAGGCCCGCTTCGGTGACAAGCTGACGGTGATTTATGACATTGATGAAGAGGTGAACTGCTCGCTGCCCAGCCTGCTGATCCAGCCGCTGGTAGAGAATGCCATTGTGCACGGCATTCATCCCTGCCGGGGAAAAGGCGTGGTTACCCTTAGCCTGAAAGATCAGGGCGACAGGATCCGAATTTCGGTGCGGGATACCGGCAATGGAATCAGTGAAGAGGTGGTCGCGCGGGTTGAGCGTAATGAGATGCCGGGCAACAAAATTGGCCTGCTTAACGTACATCACCGCGTAAAGCTGCTCTATGGCGAAGGGCTGCATATTCACCGCCGCAACCCCGGTACGGAAATCGCTTTTTATATCAGCAAAAATGGCACGGTGCTGCCCGCCAGCGAAAGCGTCTCTTTATAAGCCTGGTCGTCTGTTAACTTCGGGAAAATGATGTGAAAGCGATAATTGTTGAAGATGAATTTCTGGCGCAACAGGAGCTTAGCTGGCTGATTCGGCAGCACAGCCAGCTGACCATTGAGGCCACCTTTGATGATGGCCTGGATGTGCTGAAATATCTGCAAACTCATCAGGTGGATGTGATATTTCTTGATATCAATATTCCTTCGCTGGATGGTATGCTGCTGGCGCAAAATATCAGTAAATTTGCGCAAAAACCGCTTATCGTGTTTATCACTGCCTACAAAGAGCATGCGGTGGATGCCTTTGAGCTGGAAGCATTTGACTATATTTTGAAGCCCTACCATGAGATGCGCATCATCACCATGCTGCGCAAGGTGGAAAACACCTTACATCAGGCTTATCAGCCGGGAAATCAGGAAACCGTCCGCCACGGCGTACACAGCGTAAATCTGGTGAAGGATGAACGGATAATCGTCACCGATATAGATGATATCTACTACGTCGAAGCACACGAGAAGATGACGTTTGTCTACACGCGGCGCGAAGAGTACGTGATGTCCGTTAACATCACCGAATTCTGTGGCCGCCTGCCGGAAGAGCAGTTTTTCCGCTGCCATCGCTCTTACTGCGTTAACCTCAATAAGATCCGCGAAATCGAACCCTGGTTCAATAACACCTATATGCTGAAGCTGCGGGATCTGGAGTTTCAGGTGCCGGTAAGCCGCAGCAATGTGAAAGAGTTTCGCCAGCTGATGCGGCTCTAAGAGAGAAAGGGCCGGTATCCCGACCCTGTGAAGAGGCTGTTACAGTACGCTACCCAGCGTCTGGCGCAGGTGCGCACCAGCACCCAGCAGGCCGGGCTGATCGTGGGTGATCAGAAAGACGGGAATGTTCTGCACATAATCTTTGAAACGGCCTTTGTCTTCAAACGCGGCACGGAAGCCGGACGCTTTAAAGAACTCAAGGAAGCGAGGCACAATGCCGCCCGCAATATAGACGCCGCCAAACGTCCCCAGGTTCAGTGCCAGGTTACCGCCAAAGCGGCCCATCACCACACAGAACATCGCCAGCGCACGGCGGCAGTCAGTACAGCTGTCATCCAGCGCGCGTTGAGAAACGTCTTTTGGTTTGAGATTTTCCGGAACCCGTCCATCCGATTTCACCATCGCCCGGTAGAGGTTAACCAGACCCGCGCCAGAGAGGATACGCTCGGCAGAGACATGGCCCAGCTCTTCTCGCAACACTTCCAGGATCATATCTTCTTCTTCGCTGTTAGCGGCGAAATCAACATGCCCCCCTTCGCCCGGCAGGCTGACCCAACGCTTATCGACATGCACCAGATGCGCCACGCCCAGCCCGGTTCCTGCACCGTAAACGGCTACAGGTTTATCTTTTACCGCCGCGGTGCCGCCAAACTGCATCACATCCTGCTCAGAGAGCATCGGGATGGCCATGGAAACAGCAGTGAAGTCGTTGATGATCTCAAGGTGCTCAAAACCAAGATTGGCCTTCATTTTGCTCGTGGAAAATGCCCAGTCGTGGTTGGTCATCTCTACCCAGTCGTCGGTGATCGGACAGGCTATAGCGATACAACCGTCGACGATCTCCTGCTTCTGCTCCTCCAGGTAAAAACGGATCACGGCTTCAAGGCTATCGTAGTCTGCTGTGGAGAAAGTTTTGGCTTGGGAAATGGCACCGGTTTCGGTTTCACACAGTGCCAGGCGGGCATTAGTTCCACCGACATCACCTACCAAAGCATACTTAGTCATTATTGTTTTGCTCCGCTTACGTCATTTATACACACTATAAATTTCCCCCACTAAAACAACAACGCCCGCCCGTGTCAGGGCGCACGAATCAGGCTAATCGCCTACCTTACCTGCCTGCGGCGCCCTTGCCCACGGGCATCAATCTGAATTAACGCCCATTATGCCGAATTTCGCTGATTTAGCGCCGCCGTGACCGCTTTTAACAGCGGCGGGACGTCCAGCGGCGGCAGCTGAACCTCTACCAGCGACAGGCGTTGTGTTCGCTGAATGATTTTCATCACTTCCGTCAGCTGCACCGTTTCATTAACCCGCCAGCTTTGTGCAGCGCATTCACTACTCATCGCCTGTGGCAGCTGCGTCCAGTTCCAGGGAGCAATATCATTGTAGCGCTGGTGCTCTCCATGAATGGCACGCTCAACAGTATAACCCGCATTATTAAGAATGAAGATGACAGGCTTCAGCCCATCCCGCAGCAGGGAACCCAGCTCCTGAATGGTTAACTGGGCAGAGCCATCGCCGCTGAGCAGCACCACGCGCCGATCCGGGCAGGCTGTTTGCGCCCCGTAAGCGGCTGGCAGCGTATAGCCAATCGAACCCCACAACGGCTGGCTGATAAATGTAGCATCCTGAGGCAGACGTAATGCTGCCGCGCCAAAAGCTGCCGTCCCCTGGTCAGCAAGGATGATGTCTCCCGGCCTGAGGAAATCCTGCATCGCCTGCCAGAAAGTATTTTGCGTAAGCGTGTCAGAGGGCTTGTTTTGTAACGGCGGCGGAGAGCCGGAGGGCGCAGGCCACGAGGCTGCATAACGGCTGGCAACGGCCCGTAAAGCTTTAATCGCCTCCGCCATCGGCAGATGAGTAAAGGTCTTATCCCCTGCCCGGCTCGAATTCAGACCGATGGCAATGGTTTTGCCGGGGTCGATATTTTGCGTAAAGCCAGCGGTGATCGTATCGGTGTAGAGCACTCCCACCGTAATAATAACCTCGCTCTGTTCAATAATGCGCTGCGTGTCGCCCGCGCTCGCTGCACCGGCATAGGTTCCCACAAAGCCGTTACGCTGTTCTGGCAGCACCCCTTTTCCCATCAGTAATGTGGCAAAGGGCATCGGCACCTCATCAAGAAACTGTGCCAGAGCCTGCTTCTGGCCCGCGCGGTCAGCCAGGAAATCGGCCAGCAGGGATACGCTTGCTGCATGAGCCAGCATTTGCTCTGCCGCCGCGGTAAATGCTGCCAGCTGCGCGGGATCGCAGGAGCGTTCAACAACCAGCTTTTCCTTTGGCGCGGCGATCTCTGCCATGGCCACATCGGTTGATAAATAGAGATAAACGGGACGGTGCGTTTTCAGCGCGGTCAGCAGCAAGCGGTCTGTCTCCTCAGCCGCATTTTCCGGCGTCAGAACAGCCTGCGCTTCGGTGATTTCACGGGACATACGCAGAAAGTGACGATAATCGCCATCGCCCAGGGTGTGATGCAGCAGCAAACCTTCTTTCGCCGCTGCGCTGGCGGGAGCACCCACAATATGGATCACCGGCACATATTCTGCAAAGCTGCCTGCCACGCCATTGAGGGCGCTGAGTTCACCTACGCCGAAAGTGGTCAACAGCGCTGCCGCGCCACGACAGCGTGCGTAACCGTCGGCAGCGTAAGCGGCATTCAGCTCATTAGCGCAGCCTACCCAACCAATTTCAGAGCTGTTGATGACCTTATCCAGAAATTGCAGATTGTAGTCGCCCGGTACGCCAAACAGATGACCGATACCGGCTTCCTGTAAACGAGACAGCAAATATTCCCCAACGGTAAGACGTGGCATAGGGTTTCTCCTCAGTGGCTGTTAACTGAGTATTGCTGATAAATTTGCAGCTATTCGCAACCTGCCCCAGGGCGCGTGGCAACTCTGCGTTACGCCTCAGCTAATTTTTCAAGTTGCGATCTGCCGCGCTTACCGCTTCAATGTAACCGTATACACTGACAGGCTTTCAGGGAACTCCATCCACTTTGAACAGGAACTATTCATGGTTTATCAGGCAGATGCAGAACGTTATCAAAAAATGACCTATCACCGCTGCGGCAAAAGCGGCCTGAAGTTACCGGCTATTTCGCTGGGCCTCTGGCATAACTTTGGCGACAGCACACGTGTGGATAACAGCCGTGAACTCCTCAGGCATGCTTTTGATAACGGTATCACTCATTTCGATCTGGCGAACAACTATGGCCCACCTCCGGGTTCGGCTGAAGAGAATTTTGGTCGCATTCTGCGTGAAGACTTTGCGCCTTACCGCGATGAGCTGATCATCTCCTCAAAAGCGGGTTACACCATGTGGGATGGCCCCTATGGCGACTGGGGTTCACGTAAGTACCTGATTGCCAGCCTGAACCAGAGCCTGAAACGTATGGGCCTGGATTATGTGGATATTTTCTATCACCACCGTCCGGATCCAGAGACGCCGCTGGAAGAGACCATGACGGCGCTGGACCATATTGTGCGCCAGGGCAAAGCGTTATATATCGCGCTCTCTAACTACCCGGCAGCGCTGGCAGCAGAAGCCATTGCCATCCTGAAACAGTTGGGTACACCCTGCCTGATCCATCAGCCGAAATATTCCCTGTTTGAGCGGACGCCGGATAATGGGCTGCTGGATGTGCTGATTAAAGAAGGCGTAGGCAGCATCGCCTTTTCCCCGCTGGCTGGGGGCGTACTCACTGACCGCTACCTGAACGGCATTCCGGAAGATTCCCGTGCCGCCAGCGGTAGCCAGTTCCTGAGCAGCGATCAGCTGACCCCGGAAAAAATGGACAAAGTGCGTCAGCTCAATGCGCTGGCGCAGCAGCGTGGGCAGAAGCTTTCCCAGATGGCGCTGGCCTGGGTACTGCGCGAGGGTCGCGTCACTTCAGTGCTGATTGGTGCCAGTAAAACCAGCCAGATTGACGATGCAGTAGGCATGCTGAAACAGCGTGACTTCACGCCGGCTGAACTGGATCAAATCAACGCCATCCTTGGCTAACCCCCTCCCGCCGCGGCCTGCGGCGGGTTTCTCCGGATAATTCTCAAATCCCCTCTTTACGCACTTTTTCAGAATCTCCCAGGCGTAACGCCCGTTAACTCTTTATAATCTTGGCGACACAACGGAGCAGTTGAGCCGTTGATAAGGAGATATAATGAAACGTTTTCTGTTTGTTGCCGCTTTGCTGGCAAGTTTATCCCCGTTGGCGATGCACACAGCGCAAGCCGACAGCGCCAGAATTACGTTAGCCCCTGGCGTTTCATTGCAAATTGGAGACCGCGACCCGCGCGGTAATTACTGGGATGGCGGACGCTGGCGCGACCGCCACTACTGGCGCAGCAACTATCGCTATAATGAAGGCCGCTGGTGGCGTCATGAGCAATGGCGTCGCCATGAGGAGATGCGCCGCCGTCATGAGTGGGAGCGAGAGCGCAGATGGCACGACCGTGAACGTCAGCGTGAATGGCGTCATCATGAGCGCGATCGCCATCACGACAGGGATCATGGCCATCGCCATTGATCAAAAAAGCCGACCTGCGGGTCGGCTTTTTTATGGAGCACGGCGGCTGAGCAAAGAGTTACATCCCCAGCGCCATCGCCACCAACAGATAAAGATTCAGCGCCACGACCACCAGCACAATCAGTTTTCCTATCCACTGCATGGGACGAGAGTTAACCATGTCACCCATCAGCTCACGATTGCCGGTAAAGGTCAGCAGCGGAATAAGCGCCAGCGCGATACCAAAGCTCAGCAGTACCTGGCTCATCACCAGAATGCGCGTCGGTTCCCACCCCGCCATGATCACGATAAATGACGGCAGCATAGTGACCAACCGGCGCACCAGCAGCGGGATGCGGATATGAATAAAGCCCTGCATCACCACCTGCCCGGCCATGGTGCCGACCACGGTTGAAGAAAGTCCGGCGGCCAGCAGACTAAGCCCGAACACCAGCGAGGCGGCGCGGCCCAGCAGCGGGTCAAGGGTCAGGTAAGCCTGATCCAGATCGGCAATGCCCGTATGGCCGCTGAAGTGGAAAGCCGCCGCTGCCGTAGCCATCATCGCCAGATTAACAAAACCGGCAATGGTCATGGCAATGGCCACATCTAGCTTAGTGGAGGAGTAGCGCTGCTCACGCGAGCCGCCATCAGGACTTTGCGTTAAGGAAGAGTGGAGGTAAATAACGTGGGGCATGATTGTGGCCCCCAGTACGCCAGCGGCCAGCAGCACCGCATCCGCCGTTGGCAGGGCAGGCACCGCCAAACCATGCACCAGATCGGCAATTTTAGGCTGTGAGAAAAACAGTTCAATGACATAGGCCGCCGCCACAAACAGCAGCAACCCGCCAATCACCAGCTCCAGCGGTTTTTGACCGCGGCTCTGCAACATCAAAATCAGGAAAGTAACGACACCGGTAAGTACCGCGCCTTGCAGCAGACTGACGCCAAAAATCAGCTTAAAGCCAATCGCCGCCCCGATAAATTCAGCCAGGTCGGTGGCCATGGCGATGATCTCAGCCTGCACCCAGTAGAACCAGACGGCAGGACGGGGGAAACGATCGCGGATATGTTCTGCAAGATTTTTGCCGGTGGCGATGCCAAGCTTGGCGGACATCAGCTGGATAACCATGGCCATGATGTTAGCCCAGACCACCACCCACAGCAGCGTGTAGCCGTAAGAGGCACCGGCCTGAATGTTGGTCGCAAAATTGCCGGGATCGATATAGCCGATAGCCGCGATAAAGGCAGGGCCCATCAAAGCAAATTTTATTTTGCGTGCTCCCCGGACGGTTTGCTCTGCTGTACGGCCTTCAAACATTGGTATCCCCTTCAACCCAGATGCGATCATTCTCTTTTAGGTGATAATGATTATCAAGCGCATTTGAATAGGTATTCGTTATCGCTGCGATAGCCCCTACTAAGAAATATAGCAAAGGCTATACTCCAATCCAAACTACTCCACAGCTAAAAAATGAGCAATTCTTTTTGTGCGACTTGTTAAAAGGATAACCTTGATGTGAATGGGGTGTTTTTATAAACAGTGTCAGGATGTGATCTGGCGGGTGTATCTGTCGGATGAGTGATAGGTAATTGTTATATTGTGTCCCAGATCTCGTTTTTAGGTTTCTTGTTACATAGAATGTGCAGCGAAATACAACATCCTTCAAAAATGGAGCACACATGTCAGGCATTTTTCACTTTGCTTTGGCGCTGGTCATGGTAGCCGTGCTGGCCCTGCTGGCCAGCACGAATCGGAAAAACATCCGCGTACGTTATATTATACAGCTTCTGGTCATTGAAGTGCTGCTTGCGTGGTTCTTCCTGAACTCAGAAGTCGGCCTTGGCTTCGTGAAAGGATTTGCGGGACTGTTTGACAAGCTGTTGAGCTATGCCGCACAGGGAACTAACTTTGTCTTTGGTAATATGAGCGATAAAGGTCTGGCGTTCTTCTGGCTGAACGTTCTGTGCCCTATCGTGTTTATCTCCGCGCTGATTGGTATTTTGCAGCATTTCCGTATTCTGCCGATTATTATTCGCGCAATCGGAACCGTGCTGTCCAAAATCAACGGCATGGGTAAACTGGAATCCTTTAACGCCGTCAGCTCGCTGATTTTAGGCCAGTCAGAAAACTTTATCGCCTACAAAGATATCCTCGGCAAAATGTCCCAGCGTCGCATGTACACCATGGCGGCGACGGCGATGTCTACCGTATCGATGTCGATTGTGGGCGCATATATGACCATGATTGACCCGAAATTTGTGGTAGCAGCGCTGGTGCTGAACATGTTCAGTACCTTTATCGTGCTGTCGATCATCAACCCCTACAGCGTCGACAGCGAAGAAGAGTTAACGCTGAACGATCTGCATAAAGGGCAGAGCTTCTTTGAGATGCTGGGTGAATATATCCTGGCCGGTTTCAAAGTGGCGGTGATCGTGGCTGCAATGCTGATCGGTTTTATCGCGCTGATTTCCGCTATCAATGCGCTGTTTGATTTTATCTTCGGCATCAGCTTCCAGGGCGTGCTGGGCTACGTCTTCTACCCGTTTGCCTGGGTGATGGGCGTACCGGCTGGCGAAGCGTTGCAGGTCGGCAGCATCATGGCAACCAAACTGGTTTCGAACGAGTTTGTAGCGATGATGGATCTGCAAAAAGTGGCGGGTGAACTCTCTCCGCGCGGCGTGGGTATCCTCTCCGTGTTCCTGGTCTCTTTTGCTAACTTCTCCTCTATCGGGATTGTGGCAGGAGCGATCAAAGGGCTGCATGAAGAACAGGGTAATGTGGTTTCCCGCTTCGGTCTGAAGCTGCTCTACGGCTCCACACTGGTGAGCATTCTTTCCGCCTCTATTGCTGGCCTGGTTTTGGGCTGGTAATCAGTCAGCAGGATAAAAAAGGCGGGCCTGAAAGGGTCCGCCTTTTTTTATGGATGGTTAAGGGAAACAGAATCAGGCCTGGCTGATAAACTCATCATTCACTTAAAACACCGCCATACTTTCGATCGGCTGCTCAGCAATACCGTAGATCAGTTCGTGATCGAAGGCTTTGTTGCCCATTACAGTCCGGGTGATTAATTCCGCCCGGAGTGCCGGATTGTTAAAGCGGTTTTGCTGACAGAAGGTTCTGAGATCCTCTTTCCCGATCAGGGAAGGCTGTTCGGCTGGCAGAGGCCAGGCGCGAAAATCTTTGCCCTACGATCTTAAGCTGACCTCGTTAGACTCCGGCGCGCCGGTTCAGGAAGCGCTCAATGCGTGCGCGCTCGATATCCGCTTCACCGGTGATTTGCCCTTCCTGTTTGTCTATCCCTAACCCGAACTGGCAGAATCCGGTACTATTTAGGGTTTTTCCCTTTTTCACATTTCATCTGATTCTCCGGGAAAGCATCAGGGGGCTGTAGCGCCCCTGAAGGGTTTTACGTCGTGAACGAGTCCGCCGTCAGAAGCTCTACTTCACGCCCAGCACGCCCTCGGTGTCGCTGTAGCCCTTACCGGCCATCTGCTGGCCCGCTGACACGTCCACGCTCAGTTTTTTTGTCAGCTGCCCCTCAACCCCGGCCTTCGGCTCGCCCGCGTTGCGCACGCCGTCACGGTAAGCCGGGAGCGCTATCCGGATCTGTTACTGATGGCAAATATTGCGACCGTAAAAGCAGCAAAACATACAGCTCCGCTTGGTTTTGACTGTGTGGGTACCACGCTGCACGGCTACACCCATGAGACCAGGGTTAAAAACCTTGCAGATGAGTATTTCAGATCCTTGCATAAAGGTATTTCAGAATGGGAGTATGGCTTGATTGCGCAGCTGGAACGCGACGGAACGCCTGGATACAGAGTGATAAATTTCAGAAACGAAGATGAATAATGGGTGTGGGAAGGTGCGAAAAGAGGAAGAGTAAAGAGTGATTGGTGGAGATAAGCGGGATCGAACCGCTGACCTCTTGCATGCCATGCAAGCGCTCTCCCAGCTGAGCTATACCCCCACTACATTCAATCTGTTTTCCGGTGCCAAATCTGCTGGTGAAGATTTGGTGGAGATAAGCGGGATCGAACCGCTGACCTCTTGCATGCCATGCAAGCGCTCTCCCAGCTGAGCTATACCCCCGAACCGAATAACCTTGTCGGAACCTGAGTTGTCCCAACGGCGGGGATAATATGAAACAGCGCTGATGGTGTCAACGGCAAATTAGCAAACTGAAGTTAATCGCTGAAAAAGCCGCCAATAAGGGTCAGTGAGAACTTGTTTACATAATATTCAGGCAGCAGAAATCCCCTTTATAGCGATCTTCACAACCATAAAATAGGGTCAGCAGCGCAATTTTACTAAGAATTTTCTGAGGATGGCTTTTCAGAGCCGCAATCATGTAAACAGAGGGTTAATTAGCCTCCTAATTGTTCTTGTTTTTGTTAATTTCCCGTGCAAAACTGCCCGCGCTTTCGAAGGCCGGAACCCTCTCAGCGCTGGATGCGCGCGTTTTACAACGCGATGGATCCGGCCATTTTTTCCTTCACTACACCAGAATCAGAGCTATATATGTCCTTGCATTCACCTAAAGAGATCGCAGCGGTTGCTATTCAGTCCGGCGTGGCTAAAAGCCACTCTTCTGTTTCCACTTTACTTATTCTCGGGTTTTTAGCCGGTGCCTTTATTGCGCTCGGCTTCCTGCTGGATATTCATGTTATTAACTCTCTGCCTGCCGACTGGGGTTCATTTGGCGGGCTGCTGGGCGCGGCCGTATTCCCGGTGGGGATTATCCTGACCGTTCTGGCCGGTGGTGAACTGCTGACCGGTAATATGATGACCATGCCGATTGCCTGGTTCGCCCGTCAGGTCAGCGGTTACAGCGTGCTGCGTAACTGGTTCTGGGTAACCCTGGCTAACTTTATCGGCAGCATTGCGGTAGCGTGGTTCTTTGGCCATATGCTCGGCATGACCGAAGGCGATTACCTGAAAAAAACCGTCGCTATCGCCAGCGCTAAAGTGAATGCTGACTTCACCCACTCCTTTATTTCCGGCATTGGCTGTAACTGGCTGGTGTGCCTGGCTACCTGGCTGGCTTTTGCCAGTAAAGATGTGGTGGGCAAAATTTTCGGTATGTGGTTCCCGGTAATGGCTTTTGTGGCCATCGGTTTCCAGCACGTGGTCGCTAACATGTTTATCGTCCCTGCGGCCATTTTCGCAGGTCAGCTGAGCTGGGTAGAGTATCTGCCTAACTTTGTCGCGGTATTCCTTGGTAACACCGTTGGTGGCGCGGTATTCGTCGGCCTGGCCTATTACATGGCCTACCGTCCAAAGGCAGATGCGGTAAAAGTGTCAAATTAATGCCTGCCTTCCCTCTGCCTGTGCCTGTGCCGGGCAGGGGGAACCCTCTCCTCTCCTCTTGCTGTATTAATCACCGCTTTAGTCATCATTCCTGTTAGTTGTTCGTATTACGAAATCCTGTAATATGTTGAGGTTACCTCACGTCGCAAACAGGAATTGCACTATGAAAAAGGAATGGTTAACGCCAGAAGAGCTGGCCAGAGAGACAGGTTTCAGTCGTCAGACAATCAATAAATGGGTAAAGAAAGAGCAGTGGATCACCAAGCCTAAACCCGGCGTACAGGGAGGAAAAGCGAGGATGATTTACATTGACGAGCGTGTCCGAAGTTTTCTTAAGTCTACCCGTCACGCTGCCGAACCCACGGCCACTTATCGCGTTCCTCCCAACTCCCTCTCTTCGTTATTGCTGACTTCTCTCCAGCAGATGAGTCCCGCCGAGCAGGAAAAACTTTACGCCTTACTGTTACGTGAAGGAATTCAGGGCCTGCTTCGTCGTCTCGATATCAGTGATGCTCAGGAATAAAAAAACCGGCCCGCAGGCCGGTATTCTGGAAGAGTAGCGCAGCGTTACTGCTGAGCTTCACGCTCTGCAATAAAGGCCAGCGCCTGGTCGATACGTGCTACAGAACGGGTTCTGCCAATTGCATGCACGGTGACATCAAGTGCGGGAGACTGTCCCGCACCGGTGACAGCTACGCGCAGCGGCATACCGACTTTACCCATGCCCACTTCCAGCTGATCTGCCGCAGCCTGAATTGCCTGGTGCACGTTCTCTGCGCTCCAGTCTGTGACAGCCGCGAGTTTGTCGCGCACCACTTCAAGCGGCTGACGGGCAACCGGACGCAGGTGTTTTTTCGCCGCATCGGCATCAAATTCGGCAAAATCCTCGTAGAAGTAACGACAGGAAGCCGCCATCTCTTTCAGGGTTTTACAGCGCTCACCTAACAGCTTCACCAGCTGAGCCAGTTCCGGCCCGGTACGGGTATCAATATTTTCCTGCTCAATATGCCATTGCAGGTGTGTTGCCACATATTCAGGCGCCAGCGTATTGATATAGTGATGGTTCAACCATTGCAGCTTTTCAGTGTTAAACGCGCTGGCAGATTTGCTGACGGCTTCCAGATCGAACAGGTTTTTCATCTCTTCAACAGAGAAAATTTCCTGATCGCCGTGTGACCAGCCCAGGCGAACCAGGTAGTTCAACAGCGCTTCCGGCAGATAGCCATCGTCACGGTACTGCATCACCCCTACCGCGCCGTGGCGTTTAGAGAGTTTCTTGCCATCATCGCCCAGGATCATAGAGACGTGCGCGTAAACCGGCACCTGTGCACCAATCGCTTTCAGAATATTGATCTGCCGCGGGGTGTTATTGATATGGTCTTCGCCACGAATGACGTGGGTGATTTCCATATCCCAGTCATCGATAACCACGCAGAAGTTATAGGTTGGCGCACCGTCAGTACGACGGATGATCAGATCGTCCAGCTCCTGATTGCTGAACTCGATCGGGCCACGGATCTGATCATCAAAGATCACCGATCCCTCCAGCGGGTTGCGGAATCGCACCACACAAGGCTCATCATCAGCATGATGTTCATGGCTGTCGCGGCAGTGACCGTCATAACGTGGCTTTTCATGATTCGCCATCTGCGTTTCGCGCAGTTCGTCCAGACGCTCTCTGGAGCAATAGCATTTGTAGGCTGTTCCCGCTTCCAGCATCTGGTCGATTACCGCGTTATAGCGATCAAAACGTTTGGTCTGGAAGTACGGGCCTTCATCCCAGTTGAGGTTGAGCCAGTTCATGCCATCCATAATCGCGTCGATAGCCTGCTGCGTGGAGCGCTCCAGGTCGGTATCTTCGATACGCAGGACAAACTCACCGCCCTGATGACGGGCAAACAGCCAGGAGTAGAGCGCGGTACGTGCGCCGCCAACGTGCAGATAGCCGGTTGGGCTGGGGGCGAAGCGGGTTTTGATTTTCATTAACAGCTGCCTTATTACGCTATCAGTTTCGGCTCATGCCGGTGAGGTCTGATTAATATCAACTAAAGTGGGCAACATTCTACCACCTGAAGATGATTCCTCAACGGCATTCCCCCGGTTGTTGGCAGCCTTTGCCTGGAAAGCCCGCTTCACCCCCTGGTTTTTGCATAAAACCCCAACATCTTGATTAATTTTAAGACGAACGAATATTTTCCTTTTAAAAACCGTTGACTCATTTGCCGCGATCCCTATAATGCGACTCCACACAGCGGGGGTGATTAGCTCAGTTGGTAGAGCATCTCCTTTACACGGAGGGGGTCGGCGGTTCGAGCCCGTCATCACCCACCACTCTAAAGGGTGGCTCGCAGTGTAGAGTAAGACCAGAATTCCAGAGATGGGTGATTAGCTCAGTTGGTAGAGCATCTCCTTTACACGGAGGGGGTCGGCGGTTCGAGCCCGTCATCACCCACCATCTCTCAGTGAGTTTTGTGAAGAAGTACCGAAGTGGGTGATTAGCTCAGTTGGTAGAGCATCTCCTTT